>Ga0207421_10000575_pt1 | contig 47556 bp, 49 predicted proteins | sample SodLakKL_010_SED_4_FD_187542 | JGI IMG/M metagenome (GOLD analysis project Ga0207421, IMG submission 187542) | Alkaline sediment microbial communities from Lake Tanatar, Kulunda Steppe, Russia - 8KL_010_SED (SPAdes) (version 2) | ecosystem: Environmental > Aquatic > Non-marine Saline and...
AAAGACAGGCTAATCTTCTGCCCTTTTTTAGGTCTCGGTCCGATCAAATGGCTTGAGTGATTTCACGAAAGAGTGCTGAGAAAGGATAAAGTGAAATAAATGGAAATTATTGCTATCATAAAGGGTGATCGCAAGGATTGCGCTTGCTTAAAAGAGTTTCATGCGTCAGGACTGTGAGTGATCGCGGCGCCTTGACACCCCTGCCTGGGTTACTGTATAATTTCTTTTGATTCTGAATGCAAAAAGAAGGGGTATATTAAGTATGAAAAGAACATTTCAGCCAAAAAAAAGAAAAAGAAAAAGAAACCATGGATTTTTAGGAAGAATGAGGACCCAGGCCGGAAGGCAGGTAATTAGAAGAAGAAGGAAGAAAAACAGAAAAAAAGTTAGTGCTTGAAAGGTTCAGGGTAATCTTTGAGGCTTAAGAAAAATTGGGAATTCAAGCGGGTTTATAGAAACGGCAGGACGGTTGTATCAAGAAATATCGTCCTTTATTACTGCCCAAATGGGAAAAATTATAACCGGATTGGATTTTCTATAAGCAAAAAGGTCGGCAAAAGTGTTACCCGAAATAAGATCAAAAGGATTTATCGCGAAGCCTTTTATAGGGTTGAAGAGCAGCTGAAAAAGGGATTCGATTTTATTTTGATTGCGCGAAAGCCGGCAGTAGATGTATCTTTCCAAGATGCGTGTAAGGAGTTGTTTAATCTATGCCGGAAAGGGAAATTGCTACAAAAACAATATTCAAAGCAGCAGAGCGCCCGGCAACAATAATTTGCCTGGCGCTGATCAGGTTTTACAGGTTATTTATTTCTCCTCTAAAACCTCGTGTTTGTAGATTTTATCCATCTTGTTCACAATATACTTACGAAGCAGTTTTAAAATATGGGTTCCTTAAAGGTCTGTGTATGGGCCTGAAAAGACTCCTTAGCTGCCATCCCTTTAATCCCGGTGGTTATCACCCGGTTGAATAAACCGTTATATTGCACCTTGTACAAGGAGGAAAGTTAATGATAGATGCTATAGCTGAATTTTTCGGCGGAGTGATCACTCTAATCTATACATACGTGCCAAATTTTGGAGCTAGCATAATCATACTGACTTTGATTGTTAAACTGATCACTTTTCCATTAAACAACAAGCAAATCCAAACAACAAAAAGAATGCAAAAGTTGCAGCCTGAAATGAAAAAGATCCAGCAAAAATATAAAGATGACAAGCAGAAACAAAACCAGGCAGTCAGCGAATTTATGAAAGAAAACAACATGAACCCCATTGCAGGATGTTTGCCTTTGCTGGTTCAGTTTCCGATCCTGATCGGGATATTCCGCATTTTAAGGGAACCGGACCAGTTTTTAAACATGGAAGAAATTAACAGGTTCTTGTTTCAGGGTGCTGAATTCATAAATTTATTGGCAGTACCGAACATCGGGTTCGACAATATTATAAGTCAAATAAGTATTTACTACATCTTTCCCCTAATTGCAGGAGGCACCACATTTTTATATTCTAAAATGTCCATGCCGACCGACAGCAGCCAAAAAATGATGGTGTATTTAATGCCGGCCATGATTACTGTATTCAGTTTCAGCTTTCCTGTCGGCCTGGTAATTTACTGGACCATGAATAATATTTTTTCTATAGGGCAACACAAACTGATAAACTACCTTGACAGCATGAAAGAAGAAAAGAAACCGGAAGTAAAAGCAAAGGGCAAAGAAGAAAAGGCAAAGGATCTGGAAGATAATACCAGCAATAAACAGGAAATAGAGAAAGAAGATGTAAAGAAAGTCAAGAAGAAAAAGAAAGAGAAAGAAACGGAATTTTTCAAAGTAGGCTCAGAAAAAGAAGAGGTTAACAAAGTAGAAGCGCAGGGGACAAAAACTGCCGCAGCTCAGGACGGAAAAACTAAAAAAAAGAAAAAAGGGAAGGGTAAGAAATGAATGAGTGTGAAGCAACAGGAAAGACTTTAAATGAAGCTGTTGAAAAAGCCCTCACTTCTCTTGGGATAAAAAAGGAAAATGCAGTTATAGAAATAAAAGAGGAGCCGAATCAGGGGCTGTTGGGTCTGCTTGGCAGTAAAAGCGCCCGGGTAGTGGTAAAGCCTGAGAAGGGGCCGGAAAAATATGTAAAAACATATATGGAAGAACTACTCAAGCATATGGGTATTGACGGACAGGTCATAGCAAACGAAGACAATGAGAAAATAAAAATAGAAATATACGGACAGGATGTAGGCAGCCTGATCGGACGCAGGGGAAAAACACTGAGTGATATGCAGTATTTAATCAGTGTTGTAATCAGAAGACAGTTTTCTGAATTAAAGAAAATGATTGTTTTGGATGTTGAAAATTACCGGGAAAGACGTGAAAAAACTCTGGCCCAGCTGGCTAAAAGCGTTGCCAGAAAGGTTAAGGAAGAAGGAAAAGAAAAGAAACTGGAACCGATGACCCCGCAGGAAAGAAGGGTGATTCACCTGACTTTGCAGGATTACCCGGGCGTGACTACGACCAGCAGCGGGGAAGAACCATATCGGAAAGTGGTAATTGTTCCACGTTAAACATAACTTCAGGAGCCGCCCCTTGACGGGGCGGTTTTTTAATGAAATAAATTGGATTTAAGGGGGCAAAGTATGACTGATAATGAAACCATTGCTGCAATCAGCACCCCCCTTGGCGAGGGGGGGATTGGCATAGTGCGTTTAAGCGGGCCGGAAGCATTCCGCATTGTCGAAAAGATATTTTATTGTCAAAAAAAAGAACAACCGGATTTTCCAAGGCCCCGATACCTGTACTATGGCCACTTAAAAGATTTTCGAAGCAGCTTTATTGACGAGGTCCTGGTTTCTTTTATGCCTGCCCCTCATACTTACACCAGGGAAGATATAGTAGAAATAAACTGCCACAGTGGTATATTTGCCCTTCGTTCAATACAGAAACTGGTCCTTGAGGCAGGAGCGAGGACGGCAGAGCCGGGTGAATTTACAAAAAGGGCTTTTTTGAGTGGCCGGATTGACCTGAGTCAGGCGGAAGCTGTTTTAAACATGATCAAGGCTCGTTCGGAAGAAGCGGTAAAGGTTGCTGCAAGGGGGCTGCAGGGCGAGTTGTTGCGCAAAGTGGAATCTGCCAGAGAACAAATTATATCCCTAAGGGCACCGCTTGAAGCATCTTTTGATTATCCTGAAGAATTTGATGAGGAATTTGACTACAGCAGCCTGGAGAGCGGATTGAAAGAAGCAATCGGACACTTAGAAGATATGCTTAAGGGTGCAGAGAAAAACAGGGCCTACCAGGAAGGCGTAGCTGTAGCAATTATTGGTAAGCCAAATGTGGGCAAATCTTCACTGCTAAATGCTCTGTTACAGCAGCAAAGGGCGATAGTGCATGAAGTTCCTGGAACGACCCGTGATTTGCTTGAAGGTTATATGAACCTGGGCGGTTACCCCATCAAACTGGTCGATACTGCCGGTATTCAAAAGACCTGTGATCCGGTGGAAAGACAGGGCATTGAGTTGTCGCGATCAGCAGCAGGGCAGGCCAGGCTGATTATAATGGTTTTTGATGGCTCTGACGAATGGTCGCAGGCGGATGAAGAAATTGCTGTAATCAGTCGGGCAGATCAGGGTCTGATTGTTGTCATTAATAAAACAGATCTTGAGCAAAAATTAAATCCGGAAATACTAAGAGAGCGTTATCCTGAACTGAGTATTGTTGAAACCTCAGCTGTTAAAGGATATGGGATTAAAGAATTGGAAGCTGCCGCAACAGCTGAACTGGATCGAATTTATGGAGCAGAGACAATTAGCGAAAGCCCGGTTGTGGCCTCGATCAGGCACGAGGAAATAATAACCCGGGCCCGGGAGTATTTGGATAATGCCCTGGCAGTGCTGAGGGAACAGCCCCTGGAAATAGTAAGCATGGAAATGCAAAATGCGTGGGATAAGCTTGGAGAAATTACCGGAGATACGGTTAACGATGCCCTCCTGGATAAAATATTTAGCGAATTTTGCCTGGGCAAGTAATTATACGCAAGTAATTATGCGATGGATAAAAGGAACAGGAGAAAGCATGTCTGAACAAGTTCGCGATACAGTCGAAGATATGTTTAACACCCTAAACCTGAAAAGTGTTGATGCCTGGCAAAAGGAAATTATAACAAAGTATATATTATTGATCCTGGAATGGCTTCAGAAAGTGAGACTGACCGGTGAAAAAAATGCTGAAGGTATTATATGGCAGCAATTATACGATTCGCTTTATCTTTTAAAACTAACAGATCTGAACACAGGGCTCAGGGTTATAGATCTAGGCAGCGGAGGAGGTTTGCCGGGGATACCATTAAAAATTTGCAGGCCTGGGATAAAAATGTACCTGATGGATTCCAGCAAAAAAAAGGCCGGTTTTTTAAAAGAAGCTATCGATAGCCTTGGCTTGAAAGATGCCCATATATTATGCGGCAGGGCAGAAGAATTTGGAAAGAACAAAGATCACCGGGAACAATATGACCTGGTTGTATGTAAGGCTGTTGCAGAAACGGCAGTATTAACCGAACTTGCTTTACCGCTCTTAAAGCTTGATGGCAGAGCGCTCATCTATAAGGGGCCGAGGGGAAGAGAAGAAGCGGAAGAAGCTAAAAGAGCATTAGAAATATGCGGTGGACGAATTAGTGCGGAATGGCAATATGATTTGTCAGGTGGCGAAACGAGATCCTTATATGAAATAAAAAAGGAGTCTTTTACGCCCCATAAATACCCGCGCCGTCCCGGGGTGCCGGAACGCAAGCCTATTTATTAAAAGGTCTACAATGAACCGGGATCCCAGGAACACAAAATACTGTCTAAATTAATTTGTTAGAAGGAAAGAATCAACCACTGTCAAAATTAAAGGTAAGGGAAAGAAGACCTAAAAAAGGAATGTTGGCATTATGACAAAGAATTGGAATCAGCAAATACCTGCTGCAGAGATTGAACCGTCTACCGATAAAGTTCTGGCCATCGACATTGATCGGATCAAAGCTAATCCATTTCAACCAAGACGGGAAATTGCGCAGGATAAAATAGAAGAACTGGCCCAATCAATCAAAGCATCCGGCCTGATTCAGCCAATTGTGGTTCGCAGGTTAGGAAACGGATATCAGCTGGTAGTAGGTGAACGCCGGTTATTGGCCTGCAAAAAGCTGGGCTGGAAGAAAATCTCGGCAGCAGTAAAGACTTTAACCGACAATGACATGGCTACAACTGCGTTGATTGAAAATTTACAGCGAGAAAATCTAAATATCATTGAAGAAGCAAATGGTTATGTAAGCCTGATGAAAAATTTTAATTTAACCCAGGAAGTTTTGGCGCAGAGATTGGGAAAAAGCCAGTCCACTGTAGCCAATAAAATCAGGCTGCTGAAACTACCGGATTCGGTACGCAAAAAACTCCAGGAACATAACCTGACGGAGAGACATGCCCGGGCCCTGCTCAGGCTTGATTCAGAAGAACTTCAGTTAAAATTGATTGAAGAAGTTAAGCATAAAGGCCTCACAGTCAGCCAGTTGGAAAAGAGACTCGAAAAAATGAATGCCGGTAAGGATGGACGAAGGAAAGTAAAAGGTTCAAAACCAGTGATCAGGGATATGCGAATTGTATTAAACACTATTCGGGAAGCAATCGTTGTAATTCAAAGTTCAGGTTTTTACCCTGAAATTGATGAAACGGTTGAACAAGACTATATCGAAGTAAACATCAGGCTGACCAGAGATATGATCGAGGATAGAAACAAAAAGGACAATGATTAAGGTACAATAACAGAAAAAGATTGTGAGGAGAGATTTAAAATGGCCCGGGTAATTGCATTAGCTAACCAGAAAGGCGGCGTAGGAAAAACAACAACAGCAATAAATCTCGGCGCCTCACTGGCAAAAATGGGAGAGAAAGTCCTGCTTATAGATATTGATCCCCAGGGGAATGCCACCAGCGGTGTTGGTTTGGACAGACAGAACATGAAAACATGCATCTATAATACCCTGATCGACGACCTTCCCCTGAATAAGATCATTATGCCTACCCGCTGGGAAAACTTAATGCTGGCTCCGGCAACTATCCAACTGGCAGGAGCTGAGATAGAACTGGTTGCTGTGATTTCACGTGAAGAAAAGCTAAAACAGGCCCTGGAACCGGTAACAAATGAATATGACTTTATAATTATTGATTGTCCGCCTTCTCTTGGACTTCTTACTCTTAATGCGCTTAATGCAGCACATGGAGTCCTGATCCCGATTCAATGTGAATACTATGCCCTGGAAGGATTGGGCCAGCTAATGAATACTATTAACCTGGTCAGAAAGCACTTAAATGTGAATCTTACCATTGAAGGAGTGCTGTTAACCATGTATGATAAACGTACAAATTTGTCTGAACAGGTTGCGGAAGAAGTCAGGAATTATTTCAAACAATATGTTTATAATACAATAATACCCCGAAATATTCGGTTAAGTGAAGCTCCCAGTTATGGCCAGCATATCCTTGAATATGATCCGCGAAGCAAGGGAGCTATACTTCATCTTTCTTTGGCCCGGGAGGTTTTGGAAAATGGCAGAAAAGAAACGTCTAGGTAGAGGGTTAGGTGCGCTAATACCGGAGGTAATGGACGACTCATCCGAAACAAACGAGATTCCCCTGGATCGGATCGATCCCAACCCCTATCAACCTCGCCGCGATTTCGATGATGAAAAACTAAAAGAGCTCACTGTTTCTATAAAAGAACACGGCGTCTTACAGGCGGTAGTTTTATCACCAGCTGATGAAGGAAAAAATTACACGCTGGTGGCGGGAGAAAGACGCTGCCGGGCCGCCAGGCAGGCAGGGCTAAAAACGATACCGGCGGTCATTAAACCTGTTGATCGAAAAACAATGCTGGAAGTAGCCCTGATCGAAAATTTGCAGCGGGAAGATTTAAACCCTGTTGAAGAAGCAATGGCTTATAAAAGATTGATGCAGGAGCACAATTATACCCAGGAAGAACTGGCCCGCCGGTTGGGGCGAAGCAGGCCTTCAATTGCCAACAGCGTCCGGCTGCTGGGTTTGCCGGATAAAATTTTTGACTTCCTTGCGGAGCATGAAATGACTCCCGGTCAGGCCCGCCCTTTGCTGGCAATAAACGATCAGCAAAAACAGGAAGAGGCCGCCAGGAAAATTATGAAGGAAGGCCTTTCCGCTCGGGAAGCGGAAAGGCTGGTTTCAAAGATTAACAGCCCCGGTGGCAACAAAAAGCCTGAAAAACAGGATCAGGAAATGGTTCAAGATCCGCTGCAGGCCGAGCTTCAACTGCAGCTACAGCGGGCACTGGGGACAAAAGTAAGGATTAAGCCTGGTAAAAGCGGCGGTATAATTGAAGTTTTTTATTATGGAGAAGAAGATCTTGAAAGACTTGTGTCTAAGGTTTTGCCCGAGGGAATCTAGGCAAATGTTTCACGTGAAACTTTATTGTTGCACCAAACAAGGGCCTTTTTGCACAGGAGTGCCTGGATCCAGGACTAAAAAGGGCTCAATTTTTGCCTGTTTGTCCGGGCTGGATCAGGTGTGTTATAATTGATTAGCGATTTATGTCGGGGGAGAATGCCAGCAGTGGTGTTTTAATATCGCCCGATTTTTTTAACGGTAAGTCTTGAACAGGTAATTTAGAACGCTAACCTTTGGTCAAGGAGTAGTTGCACGTTATGTCATCGAACAATGAAAAGCGTTGTTTTACAATTATGATCGTGCCTCATTCTGAGGAGGCCACTTTTAGCCTGCGCATTCCGCTTTTTGTTGTGCAGATTGCCGTTGGTTTGCTGGTCCTTGGTGTTGCCGGTTTCAGCGCCCTGGGCTATGCTTATTTGAAAGCGGCGGCTGAGGCCCGGGAGGCTCAGGCTCTCAGGGAGTTAAACCGAGCCCAGCAGGAAGAAATCGATTCACTGGCTATAGAAACAGAAAGGATGATGGAGCAGCTGCGTGACGTTGATGAACTGGTAAATTTTGTTACAGAGAAGCTCGAGCTGGAAGAAGAAGAAGTGGATGAAGTCCTGGAGGACCAATCCGGCTCCAATTCTAATCCTAAACGGTCTGCAACAAATGGCTATGCTTACAGCACTAACCCCCACCCTCATGATGGTGTGGGCCCACTGGCTTACGAACGCCCCTACAATCAGGGCTCCTCTAGTGGGGGGCTTCTGGAAAGGACAGCCGGTAATATTGAAGTGCTTAAAAATATAGTTCCGGAACGCTCGGACACCCTTGACCTGCTGGGCGAGTACGCTGAAAGAGCAAAAGCCAAGCCCTCAATCTGGCCGGCAAGAGGCCGAATTACTTCCGGTTATGGGATGAGGTCAGTTCCATATAGCAGTGGTTACCAGTTTCACACGGGTGTTGATATAATTAGCTCAAGAGGCTCACCAATCTGGGCTGCTGCTGACGGGAAAGTTGCTTTTTCCGGTTATCGGGGCAGTTTAGGGAACCTGTTAATTATTGATCACGGTTATAACTATGAAACCTATTATGCTCATCTTGCCGAGTTTGCCGTTAACAAGGGAGATGACGTTGAAAAGGGAGAAACAATCGGTTATATGGGCGCCTCAGGCAGAACCACCGGCGTCCATTTGCACTATGAGGTCCACTATGAAGGATCACCGGTAAATCCAGAACGGTATTTAGACTAGTTGTTGGGAAAGGAGGAAAAGCAATTGTTTAAAAAAGATAACATGGAAGTCCCGTCTGACAAAGTGAATACGATTATAGGCAAAGATACTTCCTTTAATGGAACCATCAAAGGTACAGGTCTGATCCGCATCGATGGTGAAGCCGAAGGAACTATAATCAACCAGGGCGATGTGGTGGTTGGTGAAGGGGGCCGGGTTTCCGTCGAAATGAAGGCCCGCAATATTACCATTGCCGGCCAGTTTGAAGGTTCCCTCGAAGCGGAAGGAAAGTTGGAGGTAAAAAGAACTGGAAATGCAACCGGGACTTTCAAGGCCAATATATTGTTGATTGAAGAAGGTGCTGTCCTTTCTGGGGCAATGGAAATGCAGGACAAAGAAAAAGCTGGAGAAAGCCAGCCCTCAAAAGAGAAGACTTACAGCCCTTTTGACACAGGACAACCAGGCACAAGCAAACCACAGAGTTCTCTTGGTGAAAGAACTTCAAAAGAAAAGGCTCTGTAGTAGGCCTGAAATTTAACTGGATCAAAAAGTATTAAGACTCACAGGAAGCAGATTATGGTGCTTCCTGTTTTCTTATTCGACAAAGTCAGCTTTTTAACCGATTTTTATCAACCCCGGCAGGAATTAGAAGTCAAAAGAAGAAATTTAGTTATTCGTATCCTTTAAAGCAAGAATCTAAATAATTTAGAATTGAAAAGCGAGGTATTGACATGCTGATAATTCTTTTAGGGCCGCCTGGAGCAGGCAAAGGAACACAAGCAGAAAAGATCATTCAGAAGTTTAGCCTTGTATATATTTCAACTGGAGACATTCTAAGGAAGGCGGTAAAAGAGGGGTCCGCCCTGGGCCGCAAAGCGCGCGAATATATGGATCAGGGGCAACTGGTGCCTGATAATTTAGTAGTTGAAATAGTCAGGGGCAGGTTAATGGAGCCGGACTGCGCCAATGGTGCGCTCCTTGACGGATTTCCCCGGACGGTTGATCAGGCTGTATTCCTGGAGCAGGCTCTGCCTGATATTGATAAAAAAGTAGACAGGGTTTTACTAATTGAAGTTGATGAAAATGAATTAATAGAAAGGCTCACTGGAAGAAGAGTTTGCGGTGATTGTGGAGCAAACTACCATGTTAAATACAAATCGCCTAAAGTTCGTAATGTTTGCGATCAGTGTGGAGGGGATCTTTACCAGCGAGATGATGATACACTGGCGACGGTTACTGAAAGGCTCGAAGTATATAAACGACAAACCGAATCCCTGGTTGAGTTTTACCAGGAAAGAGGTTTACTCAGCTCTATTAATGGCAATCAGGACATAGATGGTGTCTTTGATCAAATCAGCAGTGTTTTGGAGGATCTTTAAATACTGGTGGTTAACGAAAATGGCTGATTTCCAGGTTGGGCAATTAGTCCAGATGAAAAAAGGGCATCCTTGTGGTTCTAATTGTTGGCGGATAATCAGAATAGGGATGGATTTTCGGATAAAATGTGTTAACTGTGGGCGCAGCGTATTAATACCTCGATCCAAGTTTGAGCGTCGTGTAAAATCTATTTATTCAGAATCCGGCAGCGAATCTGAGTCAACTTAAGCAGGGAGGTTTGGCCATGGCCTGGAGCTGCGGTATTGTGGGATTGCCAAATGCCGGCAAATCGACAATGTTTAAAGCCCTGACGGCGCTCGATATTACCATAGAAAGTTATCCATTTTCTACCATAGATCCCAATAAAGCTGTTGTACCCCTTCCTGATCAAAGATTAAATGCTCTGGCTGAAATGTGCAAATCTGAGAAAGTCACCCCTGCAACCATTGAAATTTTTGATGTGGCCGGACTTGTCAAAGGCGCCAGCCGGGGCGAAGGTCTCGGAAATCAATTCCTGGGGCACTTAAGAGATGTGGATCTACTTATTCATGTGATAGCCGGATTTGACCTGTCTTCCGAAGACAGTGAAACACCGCTGTCACGGATGGAGACAGTGAACCTGGAGCTGTGCCTGGCCGATCTGGAAGTATTGACCAGAAGACGACAAAAAGTTGAACCAAAGTTAAAAAGCGGCGACAAGTATGCTGAAAGAGAGCTGGAAGTGCTCAATCGCCTGGAAGAGCACCTGAACCGGGGATTATTTTTGCGTGATTTAGAGTTTTCCAAAGAAGAGAAAACTGCGGTTGATCAGCTTCCCTTGTTGACCCTAAAAAAAATGATTTATGTATATAACCTGGATGAAGACTTATTTTTGGATCCCGACCTGTCTTTTTTCCCTACTCGAAGCCCGGTTGTGCCTGTATGTGCAGGTCTTGAAGCAGAACTTACAGAGCTGCCCGGAGAAGAAAGAAGCACATTTTTAGAAGCCTATGGGATCAACGAAAGCAGGACGGAAAAACTGCTGAGCGAATGTTATAATCATCTGGGGCTTTCCACTTTTTACACTGTCAAAGGCGATGAAGCCAGGGCCTGGGTGGTGCCGGGCGGCATCAGGGCCGTAGAAGCAGCCGGAAAAGTACATACTGATATGGAGCGCGGTTTTATTAACGTAGAGGTCATATCCTGGGATTTGCTGCTTTCTGAAGGAAGCTTGACCCGGGCCCGCGATAAAGGCCTGGCCAGGGTTGAAGGTCGGGACTATCCTGTGGAAGATGGCGACGTCCTATTTTTTAGATTCCGCCAATGAGAAGCAGTGAGAAGGGCAGGTTGATTTGCTTTGAACCCTTCTGAAAAACAATGGAGCTTTGCTGTTAGACTTATAACCCTGCTCATAGTCCTGGGCGGGGCAGTTTTATTGCTGCGCAGTATTTCCTGGGTCGTTGGACTGCTCCTGGTAAGCACTATGATCGTTTATATATTCTATCCGCTGCTGGTTTTTCTTAAAAAACGTTTTAATATTAAACATGGTCCTGCCACAGGGCTGGTTTTTTTAACTTTCCTGATCTGTTGTGCTTTTATTGTCAGCCTGCTTGTCCCGGTTATTTATTTTGAAGCCACTGACCTTGCAGAAAGATTTCCCCACTACATGACCCGGTTTCAGGAATATATCTCCTGGTTGTCCCAGCAGATTATAATTTTCGAGGTTGAAGAGGAGGTAAGAGATTATCTGGTAGGGTTATCAGATAATATTCACCAGGGGGTCGAATATCTTGCTGAAGCGTCTCTTCAACTCATATCCGGAGCCGTTGATTTCTTTTTGATTCTTTTTCTCGTTTTTTATTTGCTTTATGATTTCCACCTGGTCAGGGAGCAATTTATTGACATTGTTCCCGTCAAACATAGGCCCCTGGTTAAAGAACTGCTCGGTGTTCTGGATTCAAATGTAGGAATATTCATCAGGGGTTCTTTGATCCGCTGCTTCGTTGTGGGAGTCATAACCAGTATTGTGTTGTTAATTATTGGCATGCCGTATGCCATGCTGCTGGGTTTAATTGCCGGAATTTTTAATTTTATTCTCTACATCGGCCCTTATATCGCTGCTGTTCCGGCCTTGCTGCTCAGCTTTTCCCCTTTGACTCCTTCACCGCTCCTGGTGATTGTCATTTATGTTGCCATTCAAGCCCTTGACGGGATGCTCCTGGCCCCGGTTGTTCTGGGTAGGGTAATAAAGCTTCGTCCGATTACCATTATAGTTTCTATCCTGGTCGGTGGGAGCCTGGCCGGCCTGTTGGGTATGATCCTCGCTGTTCCTGTTGCCGGAACCCTCAGAGGGGGGTTGGAAATAATAAAAAGAACCCCTGCTTACCAGGAAGATTCTGAAGCTGATTACTAAGACGGTGATCGCCCGGCAGCGGGGATATACACTGATGCAGGGTCTTTAACCCGATTCTAGCTTGCCTTGCCGGGTTACTTATGCTATTATGTTCCAGGCAAATCCCTGCTCCTATAAGGGGCCGTAAGTCCAGAGGGAGGTGATATTGAATGGGACTTTATGAAATTATGTTCATTCTCCGTCCTGAGATGGAGACGGAAGAACATGAAGAAGTGCTGAATGGTTTAAAAAACACCATCACCGGGAACGGTGGAACAGTTGACAAGTTTGCTGACTGGCGCAAGCGCCGGCTTGCTTACGAAATCGAAGATCACGTAGAAGGCCACTATTACCTGGTTTACTTCAATGGGCATGGCAGCATTATTCCAGAGATAGAACACTTTTTTAAAGTTAATGATGCGATTCTCCGCTTCCTGGTTGTTCGTGTTGAAGAAGACTACTATGAAGCTGCTATTGCAGAAGAACCTGCAGCAGAAGAGGAGATTACAGCACCGGTTGAGCCTGAAGAAGAGGGTGAATCGGCAGCCCCTGCCGTTGATGCCGATCAGGAGCCTGAGCAGTCAGAAACCGCTGCAGAAACTGCAGGTTCTGAAGAAACTGGTAACACTGAAGAAGAACAGCCGGCTAAAGAGGCTGATAAAGAGTAAAACCGGGAGGTCTGTCGAACATGTTGAACCAGGTTGTGTTGATCGGCCGTTTAACCCATGATCCTGAGCTGCGGTACACAGCCGGCAGTGGAGTACCGGTCACAACTTTTACACTTGCCGTTGATCGTCCGTTTACCAACCAGCAGGGCGAGAGAGAAGCAGACTTTATTAAAATTGTGACCTGGCGCAAACAAGCCGAAAATTGTGCCAACTACCTTAAAAAAGGCAGCCAATGTGCTGCTAGCGGGCGTTTACAAATTCGCTCTTTTGATGATAGCCAGGGCGTAAGACGTAAAGTAGCCGAAGTTGTAGCTAATGATGTTCGTTTCCTGGATCGGCCCCGCCGTTCTGAACAGTCTAGCCCGGAGGAAGCTCCTGGCGGAGATGTTGATGACCTGGAGGTCAGTGGAGACGACGTTCCTTTTTAGTGGAAGGAGGGTGATTAGATGAGGCGTGATCGAGGAAGAAAGCCGAAAAAAAAGATCTGCAGCTTTTGTGTAGATAAAGTTGAGAACATAGATTACAAAGAATATGACAAGCTAAAACGGTTTATGACTGAAAGAGGGAAAGTGCTTCCGCGCCGTATTTCTGGTAATTGTGCCAGGCACCAGCGACAGCTGACCAGGGCAATAAAAAGGACCAGAATTATGGCTTTGCTGCCTTATACCACAGAGTAATGTCATGACAATCGGTTTCAGACGGTGCCGGGGGTTGATCCGGGCACCGTCGTTTTTATTTTAAGTGCAAATATGCAGGAGTAACCAGGTAAGAGGAGAATTTATTAGCCAGGTTTACAATATATAAATCCCGGATTTCGCCTGGAATGAGTGAACAGGAGAAGTGGCTGAATGCAGGCAAATAAGAGGGCTGCTGACTCGTAAAGGCGGAAAGGAGTGATTGGTAATGCAAATAATACTGCAGCAAGATGTTCCCAATCTTGGCAAAAAGGGGGAATTGAAGGACGTGGCGCCCGGCTATGCCCGAAACCTTTTAATTCCCAAGGGGATGGCTCTAGAGGCAACCCCGCAGAGGATTCGAGAGTGGAAGAAGCGGCAGGAAAAAGAAGAAATGCTTAACCAGCAGCAGGAAGAACAGGCCCGTGAAAAAGCAGAAAAATTAAAGGAAGTTGAACTGGTGATCAAAATGCCTGCCGGTGAGAGTGGACGCCTCTTTGGCTCGGTGACTCCGGCCGATATTGCCGGCAAATTATCTGAAATTGGCTTTGATGTAGATAAAAAAGACATCGAAGTTGATGGACCCATCAAGAGCCTGGGCAGCCATATTGCATCCTTGAAGCTGCATCCTGGTATCAAAGCCGATATTTCCATTAAAGTGGAACAAGAGGCTTAATTTCCGCTGAAAGGAGGCAGTTCAGTTTGGCTGTTATCAGTGACAGGGTACCGCCACAAAGCAAAGAAGCCGAGCAATCAGTGCTCGGATCGATGGTGCTAGATAAAGAAGCGATTTTTGCGGCGGCAGAACTTCTGGTGGAGCAGGACTTTTACAGCACCGCCCATCAAAAAATCTTTTCTGCCATTATATCTTTAAGTGAAAAGGGAGAGCCGGTTGACCTGGTTACTTTATCAGAAGAACTTCAGAGCAACCAGTGCCTTGAAGGGGTCGGCGGGCGTTCGTACCTGGTTACCCTGGCCAACTCGATCCCAACGGCGGCAAATGTACAGTACCACTCGCAGATTGTCAGGGAAAAGTCAATTCTGCGCTCCCTGATTCAAGCGGCTACTGTAATTGTTTCCCGCAGTTTTGAATCACCGCATAACGTCGATGAATTTTTAGATGAGGCGGAAAGGTTAATATTTGAAATAGGAAGCCGGGGGAAACACCAGGGTTTTGCTCCTTTAAAAGATGTCCTGGTACAAACATTCGATCGGATCGAAAAGTTATATGATGAAAAAAAAGGAGTTACCGGCCTCCCCACCGGATTTGCCGACCTGGACCGGATGTGTTTTGGCCTCCAGGAGTCCGACCTGATTATTGTGGCGGCCCGCCCCAGTATGGGGAAAACTACATTTGCCCTCAATATTGCCCAGCAAATTGCAGTCAAGGATAAAAGTCCGACTGCTTTTTTCAGCATGGAAATGTCCAGGGAACAGCTGGCCCAGCGCCTGCTCTGTGCCGAGGCACAGATTGATGCCCAAAATATGCGCCGGGGCTTTTTGTCCCAGGAGGAATGGCAGAAGTTGACCAGGGCGGTGGGACCGCTTAGCGAATCACCACTTTATATAGATGACAGTGCTTCCCTGTCTGTCATGGAAGTTAGGGCCAAGGCAAGGAGGCTTAAAGCAGAGAAAGGGTTAAATGCGATTTTTGTTGATTACCTGCAGTTGATGCGCGGCTTTAGCCGTTCTGAAAGCCGGCAGCAAGAACTTTCCGAGATATCAAGGGCGCTGAAAGCTCTGGCCAAAGAACTAAACGTTCCGGTACTTGCTCTTTCCCAGCTCAGCAGGGCCGTGGAAAAAAGGCCCGATCGCCGGCCCATCCTCAGTGATTTAATGGAATCGGGCGGTATCGAAGCAAATGCGGATGTGGTTATGTTCATTTACCGGGAGGCATACTATAACAAGGAATCCGATAAAGGAAATATTGCCGAGATCAGTATAGCCAAGCAGCGCAATGGACCGACCGGCCTGGTCGAGCTTTATTTCCTTGATCGGTATACCAAATTTGCCAATATTGCCAGGGAGCCGTCCGGTCAAGAAGGGTGAAAATCATGAATTCTGCCAGCAGTTATGATGTCATTATAATCGGAGCCGGCCCGGCCGGCATTTTTGCGGCCATGGAGCTAACTTCAAACAGCGACGCCAGGATTTTGATCATTGATAAAGGAGCCCCCCTGGAGAAGCGCAGCTGTAAAACCCAGTTGGAATATGGTCGCTGCCTTCGCTGTGACCCCTGTGCCATAACCTGCGGGTGGGGGGGAGCCGGTGCTTTCAGCGACGGCAAATTGACCTTGACCCCGGCATTTGGGGGGAATTTGGGGGAATTTGTCGATCGGGAAGTAATTGAAAAACTGATTTATGAAGTTGACGGGATTTACCTTTCGTTTGGAGCAACCGAAAAAATTTTCGGTACTGACATCGAGGCAATAAAAAAAATGGAACGATTTTCTGCGGCGGCGGGACTCAGCCTTATTCCGGCGAAAATAAGGCACCTGGGCACCGAAAATTGTTATGGTGTTCTTGAAAAAATGCAGGAAGCCTTAAAAGATCGGGTTGACATCATGATGAACACCACCGCGGAGGAACTGCTCTGTGCAGACGGAGTTATCAGTGGAGTTAAGCTGGCTTCCGGTGAGGAAATTTATGCTGATTATATTATCTGCGGGCCTGGCAGGGTCGGAGCTGATTGGATTTACCGCCAGGCAAATAAACTGGGCTTACAGGGTATCAACAACCCGGTTGATATCGGGGTCCGGGTGGAAGTTCCGGCGGTGATCATGGAAGAGCTCACTTCGAAAATTTATGAATCAAAACTGATTTATTTCACCAGCCAGTTTGATGATCGGATTCGCACTTTCTGCATGAACCCATACGGGGTCGTGGTTACAGAAAATAATGAAGGGCTGCTTACTGTAAACGGCCACAGCTTTGCCAATACAAAAACTGACAACACCAATTTCGCTTTGCTGGTCAGCAAGACTTTTACCGAACCTTTTACTGAACCAATCCGGTATGGCCGGTATATTGCCAGCCTGGCCAACATGCTAGGAGATGGAGTGATCATACAGCGGCTCGGGGATTTGCTGAAGGGCCGGAGATCTACTCCGGAGCGAATTAAACGCGGGCTGGTTCAACCCACCCTGAAAGAGGCTACGCCGGGCGATTTAAGTTTGGTCCTGCCTTACCGCTACTTGCTGGCAATAATGGAGATGCTAGAGGCCCTGGACAAGGTGGCTCCCGGGGTGAATTCCCGCCATACTCTTTTATATGGAGTGGAAGTTAAATTTTATTCTTTTAGGCTTTGCCTGAGCCGGGTGCTGGAAACGGGGATTAAAAATCTTTTTGCGGTTGGTGACGGCGCCGGTATAACCAGGGGCCTGGTTCAGGCCTCAGCAACAGGAGTACTGGCAGGACGTGAAATACTTGGCAGGATGAAAGATCAAGACTGATTTGTGCCGGCAATATTATACAGAAGGATTAGTTACATTAGTGTCGAACCTAATTTTAATTGTTGCTTATTTTAAAGGAGAGTCGATTGCTATTTTTGTTTAGATAATTTAGCATCACAGGCCTGGCATTTTAGAAAGGAACAATCAAATGAAACCTGGGTCAGTAAAAATTGTGCCCGCGGGTAAAAGACCTAAACTCAAGAACCAGCCAGGACTATTTCAAGCTGTTAATATAAACATAAAATTCATTATCTCGAGGATTAGAGCCGGCAGGTTAAAAACGTCATCTTTCATCGTGGCTTCTACATCAATCCTTATTGCTGTCCTGGTGCTGCATGCTTACCTGAGCAGTTACGTTTATGTAGTCTTTCTTGATGGCCAGGAAATAGGCTCAGTCCAGGATGCAGGACAAATAGAAACCCTGGTCGGTGAACTTACCGATAATTTAACTGATTATTATGAAATGGAGGTAGCACCAGGAAACAAGATCGGGCTGGCAAAAGACTACAGGCCTGATGCGGTTCCCGATCTGTGGCTTGTTCAGGAAAAGCTCAGACAGCAGCTCACGTTTGTCACCGATGCTTACTTGATCATGGTTGATGAGCTGCCGGCAGTTCCTGTGGCCTCAGAGGGAGAACTTGAAAAAGCCATCGATTATATAAAGCATTTTTACCTTGATGAATATGGCGATTCCGAGATAATTGACATATCATTTGTTGAAAATATCTCCCTTAAACCCAGTATTGTGCCTCCCAAATATGTTTTTACCGGGCAAGAAGTAGTTTCTTTATTCCTTGATAGTAAGGTAGAGCGTGCAATCGATGCCGCCTACTGGTCCCAGGCCAATAAACGCAGCTTCCCGGGTCATCATCAATATAACAATTACGCTACACCCAGTTCTGGTTCTTTAAATAGTGAATCCGCGGTTCATTCTAACTATAATGATCTTCAAAAAGAACATGTTAATAATGCCGTTATTAATGTAAAACTAATCGAAGAATTAAGGGTTACTGAAAAGATACCGTTTGAAGTAGAAACCATTTGTGATGATGAGATGTGGATAGTTCAAAAAGAGATAACTTCTCCCGGCCAGGAAGGCATAAAGGAAATTGTTTATCATATAATCCATGAAAACGGACAGGAAATTGATAAAATCAAAGTCAGCGAAGCCATTGTCGAAGAACCTGTTTTCCAAGTTGAAACTCGGGGCACAGCACAAGTCCCTTCCAAGGGAACCGGGAAGTTTATATGGCCTGTTGAAGGCGGAGGAGAGGTTACGCCTGGCAGGGGTTTCAGTTCCTGGCATACCGGTATCGATATTGATGCCGAAACCGGGACTAACATCCTTGCCGCCGACAGCGGGATAGTCTGGTTTTCTGGATTTGGAGGTTCGCAGGGTAATTATATAATCCTTTATCACGGCAGGTACTGGACCTTGTACCTGCATAACCATTTCAATCATGTTAACAGGGGCAACAAAGTAAACCAGGGAGATGTAATTGCCGAAGTTGGTTCCACGGGACGATCAACCGGATCACACCTTCATTTTGAAGTAAGGCGCGATGACGGCAGTGGAGAATGGCATGCCTACTACCAGCATAAACCTGTAGATCCGCTCCAATTTTTCAGGCCTTAAGATGCACTTGCATAAAAATGCATAGTCGTGGTTAACTAAATGAAACGGCAGGTGGTTTATGTCACACGTCTATTTTAGTCAATATAATATAATAAAATGAAGGGTTTTAGATAAATAACGCGAAGTTTTATGTTTACTAAAAAACGGGGTGGTCAATGTGGCTGAAACAATCCTGGTGGTAGATGATGAAAAGCCTATAGTGGAAATACTTCAGTATAACCTGGAGAAAGAAGGGTATAATGTAGTCACCGCATATGACGGGGAAGAGGCTCTTAGCTTGGTGGAAAAGGATGCCCCAAGTTTGATAGTATTAGATATTATGCTGCCTCAAAAAGACGGGTTTACTGTATGTCGTGAAATACGGTCTCAATGGGACATTCCTATAATTATGTTAACAGCCAAGGAAATGGAAATGGATAAGGTTTTAGGCCTTGAATTGGGGGCGGATGATTATGTTACAAAGCCTTTCAGCGCCCGTGAGGTTACTGCAAGGGTCAAGGCCCTGTTACGCCGCAGTAAGCTGGAAGAACGCCATCCGGGAGATAGCAAAAACAAGATTAAAGCGGGTTCAATAGTAGTAGATCAAAACGAGATGCAGGTTTATAATTTAGGAAAACCCATAGAACTAACCCTGCGCGAGTACAACCTTTTACTGCATATGATCATGAAACCGGGTTTTGTTTTTAGCAGGGAACAGCTTTTAGATCAAGTCTGGGGTTATGATTATATTGGAGACGATCGAACCGTGGATGTAACTATCAGGCGGCTTCGTGAAAAACTTGAGCAGGATCCCGCCCACCCGGAGTATATTAAAACAAAAAGGGGCGTCGGTTATTATTTTAGGACGCTTTAACTTTTTTAACAGCCTCCAGTGGAAAATAATTTTTATTTACCTCACCTTAATTTTGTTTTCTCTTCAATTGATCAGCGTCTACCTGGTCCAATCCCTGGAGCAATACTACCTGAGCAACTACAAGGAAAACCTGGAAAACCAGGCCCGGCTGCTTTCGGTTTTTATTAAACCTGGTTTTGGTGAAGGTGAGGAGTGGGCGGAAGACACTGTCCGTCTGGCCCGGGAGTTCAGGGATTTGCATGAAATGGAGATTATCGTCCTCGATAATTATGCCCAGATTGTGGGAACTTCTGGCAGTCAGGTTAATGTGGGACGTCGGTTAATCCGTGATGAGATTACCCGGGCTCTTGCCGGCACCCTCAGCGACAATATGCGCTATGATCCGGTGAACGAAGAAAGACGCTATTATATGGCTTATCCGATCGAAAATAATCAGCGGATAATCGGGGTCATTTATTTAAGCGGCTCCTTGAGATCAGCAGATGAAACCCTGAGCGAAGTAAAAACGATCCTCCTCAGCGGGGTGGGCCTGGCCCTGGCTGTAAGCTTTTTCCTGGGGATTGTTTTGACAAGGACTATTACCCTACCGATTAAGGAAGTGACCGGTCAAGCTCATGAAATGGCCGGAGGTGACTTTTCTCGTAAAATTAAAGTTCAAACTCCCGATGAAATTGGAGAACTTGGGGAAACCTTCAACTACCTGGCAGAACGCCTCAGTCATACTATAGATGAAATGTCAACCGAAAAAAACAAGGTGGAAGCGATAATTAATAATATGAGTGAAGGGGTGGCCGCCCTTAACGGCAAAGGGCACCTGATCCAAATAAATCCTTCCGCCCGCCGCCTGATAAAGAACCTTAACCTGAAGGTGCCGGCATTAAACCGTTCCGGGTTTGGCCTGTTGCGAAGCCTGATCGGTTCGGAAGCCACCCGCCGCTTTGTCCGGAAACAAGAACCACTCACAGCTGAGATATCCAGCCAGGATCCGGCTTGCACCATGCAGGTAAAAATTGCTCCTTTTAAGGTTGATAAAGGCAAGCTTGACGGGACCCTGATCGTACTTCACGATATTACCAGGGAAAGAGAACTGACCCGACGGCAGGAAGAATTTGTGGCTGATGTATCTCATGAGCTCAGGACCCCTCTGGCGACGGTAAAAAGTTATGTGGAGACTTTGCTGGACGGTGCGGCTGAAGATCCCCAGGCACGCACCCGGTTTTTAAATGTTCTGGCCAAAGAAACAGAGAGGATGGTCAGCATGGTTAAAGATTTGCTGGTTTTATCCCAAATGGACTCAAACCGGGTGGACTGGGAAAAAACTGAGATGGATCTTAGAAGCACGGCCCTGGAAGCCGCCGGGCAGGCCAGGCAAAAACTTAGAGGCGAACTGCCTGCTGTTAAAGTAATGATAGAACCCGATTTTTCAAAAGCTTTTGCGGATCGGGACAAGATAATGAGAGTATTTACCAATTTGCTAAATAACGCCCTTAAATATACACCGCCTGATGGTGAAGTAAGAGTTAGCGCCGTAGAACAGGATCATCATATCAAAGTCTCCATCGAAGATAATGGCAGCGGTATAAGCGAAGAAGAACTGCCCCATATATTTGAAAGGTTCTACAGGGTTGAAAAGACTCGAAGCCGGGATTTTGGCGGGACCGGTCTCGGCCTGTCCATAGCTCGTAAAATTATCGAGGCCCATGGTGGTAAAATATGGATAGATAGTGCGCCTGGAGCAGGAACAAAAGTCTCTTTTACCCTGCCTGGAAATCCAGGGGAGGGGGTTGAATGATGGAGCAGTTAAAAACAGTATTGCTTCTTTTCCTGGTGGGGCTGAGCCTGTTTTTGACCTACCAACTTTGGTATGGGCAGAAGCCTGCTGAACTGATAGCTGATGATGTCTATGAACAAGTAGATGTTGAGCCACCCAGGCCGCTTGAAGACGCCATTGTCCCCGACCATATTGTCGTTAGAAATAGTAGTAACAGTAATAACAACAATAATAACAACAATGATAACAACAATGATAACAACAATGATAGCTATAATAATGACAATAATGATGAAAGTATTTTACTGTTCAGGAAAGGTGGCCCTGGGTTTGAGCAGCTTTGGGAGGAGCTATCGGGACTGCTTAAAACCATAGAAAACAATTTTGTTTCCGGTGAGCAAAATGCTCCTCCTGAAGAAGCAGTTAAATGTTTAAGCAGTTATTTTAAACCTCAACTTCCAGTTGGCAATGAAATGCCCTGGTTGCCGGGGCTTTCCGAGGACAGAATTGAAACTCTTGTTCTATACTGTTTTGAAGACACCTACTGGTTGTCAATAGGCCAGTCTATATCTGATAAGCATCTGCTTTTGGAGGAAGACAGGGCTGCATTGATATTATCGTTGATCGAGGATGTTTCGAATAATGAAACAGCAGTGCACATATCCCTTACCCGGGAAATTGTTAATGAAATTATTGATTTGGATATTGATATTAGTGCTCCTGTTTTTGTGCCCCGGGACGAAATAACAATGAAGGAACTTAATTTAGAAGCTGAGAACCTGGAAAAAGAACTGCTGCTTAAAACCTTCTTCGTTGATTACAACCTGGCCCGGGTCATTGAAGAACGAGACGGCAGCCTGTTATATACTGACGGCGAAAAAGGTTTGCGATTAACGGATACCGGGTTTGAATATTCTCATCCCCTTATGGAAGAAGGGCATACAACTTTAACTTACAGCGAAGCGCTTCGTAACAGCAGCAGTTTGATCAGTTATCATGGCGGCTGGCAGGAAAGCCTGCGCCTTGAAAAAGTTGCCCTGGAAAGCAGGGGAGGTTCAATCTTTTTCGAATCTAAATGGTCAATATATTATGATGGGTATCCTTTGCTGACAGGGCAGCCCACTAAAATTTCATTTAATGACCTGGGGTTGTTTCATTTCACCAGATTTCTTTTCAAACCGGCTGCGGAGCCTGAAGAGCATGTTGATGGGCTGCCTACCGATGGGGGAAATGAGGCTGTTACAGCTACTTTGTGGAGCGAAGCGCTCTTGAAAGCCACAGACGAAGTAATAGATGACCACAGTCCCGAGGCAGGCGCCAGGGTGCGGTTGGAATCAATGGAACTCGGATATGCTGTAACCGGAACAGAAGCCTCACCGGAAGGGATTCCGGTCTGGGTAATCACAATTAACGGAGAAAAAGTGATTATGAAAGCTCATAATCTGGAAATAATTAGCGAGGAGGATTTGCTTTGAATCTCGGCCGGGCTAAACTAATACTTATTATAGCCTTTACCGGGCTTAATATATTCCTTGGCTATCAATTATTCTGGCCAGATTTTGGCCGCTTGACAGAGGTTTCCGTTACTGCCGAAGACCTCCGGGAAGCTGAACAAAAGCTCGCTGAAAACAACTTCGTGCTTGATGCGTCTTTTGATCGGTCACCCCAGACCAGTGATTTTATAACTGTTTCCCCGGACTGGAAGATCAGGCAGGCGCTTTTATATGAACTCATTAAGACCGGTGTTCAAATAGAAGAAACTGAACATACAACTTACTATCGCTCGGATAACAGGGTTGCCGTTATCCATACCAGCGGCCTGATCCAAATATTCTATAGTTCCGGCTCCAGTGTCTCCCTGGGTGAAAATGGTACTGATCTGGACCAGGGCGATTTAAAAAACCGGGTGGAAGAGTTTCTGGCTGAAAAGGAGCTGTTCCCTAAAGAAATTAATTTTGACTACCTGGAGCATAAAGATGACGGCAGTATAGCCTTGAATTACCATCAACTCCTTGGTGACATGCCAATTTATTCAGGACAAATAAAAATTGTCATAGACGGCGATCAGGTTAAAGCAGTTGAAATCTACTGGCTTGAGCTTGCTGAACGAGCACCGTCCCGGGAAATGGAAGTTATTTCGCCGACTGAAGCATTAAAAAACCTGGTTTCTGAATTAGGCCCCGTTTCCGAGGAACGTATTATTAAAAAAATTGATCTGGGTTATTACAGTGGGGAATATGATGCGGAAAAGTGGGAAGTGCCCCCGGTCTGGCGTATCGCCCTTGATAATAATCAGTATTATTATATTAATGCTTTTACCGGCAATTTGGAAAAAGATACAGTTATACCGGAGCAGCTTTAATTTATCGCTTCAGGATAACATTTAATGTTATAATAATTGGAACGGAGGTAAATATGGAAAACTTCATAGTAAAAGGAAACGTCAGTTTATCGGGCAATGTTAAAATCAGCGGCTCCAAAAATGCTGCAGTGGCAGTGCTTCCGGCTGTTGTGCTCTCCAGGGAAAATGTTTACCTGGAAAATTTGCCTGATATAACCGATGTCCGCATCATGATTGAAATACTGGAAAACCTTGGGGTTTCAATCCGCAGGCGCGGCAGAAATGCCCTGGACTTAACGCCCGGGAACCTATCCAAGATTGCCCCGGCTTATGAACTGGTCAAAAAAATGAGGGCCTCATACTATTTTATGGGCAGCCTTTTAGCCCGCTTTGGCCGGGCTGAGGTGCCGATTCCCGGGGGCTGTGATCTGGGGCCCCGCCCCATTGATCAGCATCTAAAAGGGTTTACGGCATTAGGAGCCGACATTAATATAGAGCATGGTATGATCAATATGAATGCCGATAAACTGGTAGGAGCACATATATATCTGGACGTGGTCAGCATTGGCGCTACTGTTAACCTGGTGCTGGCAGCGTCGGCAGCCGAAGGAAGGACGGTCCTCGAGAATGTCGCCAAGGAGCCTGAAATTGTTGATCTGGCTAACTTTTTGAATGCAATGGGGGCCAAAATCCGGGGGGCAGGGACCGATGTGATCAGAATTGACGGTGTCAAAAATTTTCACGGCGCCGCCCATGCCGTGATTCCGGATCGTATTGAAGCCGGCACTTTCATGCTGGCTGCAGCTGCCACCGGGGGGAACGTAATGGTGGAAGATGTTATTCCCAAGCACCTGGAAGCGATAACGGCTAAACTTCGTGAAACCGGTGCAAAAGTGGAGGTTGAACCCGAACGGATCAGGGTTAAAGCTCCCGATCCCCTTTCTGCTTCCGATTTAAAGACCTTTCCCTATCCGGGATTTCCCACTGATCTTCAACCGCCCGGGATGGTTTTGTTAACTGCCGCCAAAGGTCTTAGCGTGATAACTGAAAATGTTTTTGACGGACGTTTTAACCAGGTTGATGAGTTAAAAAGAATGGGAGCCAGAATAAAGGTTGAAGGCCGAACCGCCCTGGTTGAAGGAGGAACCCGGTTATCGGGAGCCCCGGTAACAGCCCATGATCTTCGTTCTGGTGCCGCATTAATAATTGCCGCCCTGATGGCGGATGGGGAAAGCAGAATCAATGCTGTAGAGCATGTCGATCGGGGATACGAAAAATTTGAACAGAAACTTATCGATTTAGGGGCGTCTATTAAAAGAAGAAGCGAAGCTGGACAGGAAAAGCTTTCAACTAATCAAGACTGATTTGTAACACCTGCGAGCCATTTTATCTTTACGCGGAAAGTATCTTAATGTAAACTGTTCTTTAAACGGATGTTAAAGAGAACATCGAGCAACAAGCCGAATGACCGCTATAATAAATTTAACCACCATAATAACAGCGCCCTTTATAAAACAACCGGCAATATATACCCCTTTCTTTTTAATTCGGCTTGATCATATAAGGAGGTTTTTTATGGAACGCCACCATGGATTTAATAATCGCTCTCACCGGGGGGGAGCCTGGACTTTTATTGGTTACATTTCTTTCGGTATTTTGGGCATCCTGTTGGGCGCCGCCCTGGTGTATGGATTGTTTTTCCTATACCTGGTTCCCCAGGCTGAAGAAGGAGTTGTTGTGACGGACCCTGAAGAAAACGGGGCCGTGGAAGATGTGCCCTTACCGGCCCCTGAAAGAGACGAAAATATAGTCGATGTTGTTGAACAGGTAATGCCTGCCGTAGTCGGAGTGAGCAGCCATTTTGATGTTGCCGAATTCGAAGGCCTGCCTTTTGAGCAGACCGAATCAGCCTCCGGTGTAATAATTTCTCCGGACGGTTATGTCATTACCAACCATCATGTAATTGAAAATGCTGAAGAAATCAAGGTCATAATACCTGAAAAAGGAATTTTTGAGGCAGAACTGGTTGGCTCCGATAAAATGACCGATCTGGCTTTGCTGAAGATTGACGAAAGAGACCTGACTTATGTACCGCTTGCCGACTCAGGAAAGAGTCGGGTCGGTGAAACAGTCCTGGCCATAGGCAATCCGCTTGGGCTTCAACAGAGCGTAACAGCAGGCATAATCAGTGCGGTAGAGCGCCAGGTAATGATCCCGGGTACTGATTATGCCTACACTTTTATCCAGACCGATGCGGTTGTAAACCCCGGAAACAGCGGTGGCCCGCTGGTTAACCTTAATGGAGAAATAGTAGGAATTAATACGGCAAAAATAGCTCTTCCCGGTGTTGAAGGTATTGGCTTTTCTGTTCCCAGCAATACCGTAGATCGAGTAACCAGGGATTTCCTGGAATACGGCAGGGTGTTTCGTCCCCACATGGGCGTTTTGATCGAAGACTGGCTTGATTATGACGATCCGGAGCCTGATATGGGGGTGCGCCTGGTCGACGTCGTCCCCGATAGCCCTGCTGATGAAGCGGGATTGGTTCCGGGCGATATAATTGTCTCCATAGATGATCAGCGTATAGATTTCCTGGCTCAACTCTTTGACATCATGTTGTATTATTATCCGGATGATACGGTTACTATTACTTTTTATCATGATGGGGAGCAAATGGAAACTACCCTTACCTTTGAAGAACGTCCCGATAATTTAAATGAAGAACCGCTGTTCCCCGAAGATTAGGTACTTGAAAATACTAAAAGATATGTTTTGTAAAGTGGAGGCCATAACTTGCGTCTGACTTTTATTTTCATCGATGGTGTCGGCCTTGGCGGGCAGGAATCCAATAATCCGTTTGTATATATGGATACACCCGGTTTGTCAAATCTGCTTGAAGGGAAGCGCTTTACAAAAAGAGCTGTCGGGCATGCAAGTACAAAAGCATCACTTTTGAGCCTTGATGCCACCCTGGGGGTAGGTGGATTGCCCCAGAGTGCAACCGGCCAGGCTTCAATTTTTACCGGGAAAAATGCCGCTGCTTTTCTGGGCCGGCATCTGCGCGGCTTCCCCAATAATTCACTCAGGAGGCTGATTGCTGAAAAATCCCTGTTTAAGCAGTTAAAACAGTTAGGATACCGGGTTGTTTTTGCCAATGCCTACAGGCCCCCTTTTTTTGAACTGCTGCGCCGGGGGCTCCCGGGATCCCGCTACTCTTGCTCGACTTTAATTACTTATTATGGAGGCCTTCCATTTTACAGCCTTGAAGATATCAAGGCAGGCAGGGCTTTGTATATGGATATAACCAACGAAATATTACAGCGCCTGCAGTTTGATGTGCCGCTGCTAACTCCGGAGCAGGGTGCAAAACAACTGGTTGACATCAGCAGAAAATTTGATTTTTGTTTATTCGAATATTTTCTTAGCGATTTAGCCGGTCACCTGGCAGACAGCAACGAGGCCGGCGCAGTAGTGAACAAGCTTGATCAGTTTATCGGCAGCCTTGCCGATCAAATCGACCCGGAAGAGGAGATGCTAATTGTTACCAGCGATCACGGCAACCTTGAAGATGTTACCAGGCGCGATCATACCTTGAACCGGGTGCCCCTCCTCATGGTCGGTGATATAAGTTTGCGCTTCGGATGGGATAAAGATTTAAGTGATTTGACCGACCTCCTTCCAATGGTGAAAAAGCTCCTTGAGACAGGCGGCTCCGACAAGCGCTTGGCCGGAGAGATGAGCACTTAATTTTTAGTTGACAGGAGATAATGAAAGCTAGTATGACAGGAGCTATGAATGTTAAAAAAATAACTGTTGGGATGTTTGCTACAAACTGTTACCTGGTTTCCTGTCCTGAAACCGGTGAAAGTGTTGTGATTGATCCCGGAGCGGATGGGAAAAGAATAGGGGAAAAAATAAAAGCACTTGATATAAAAGTAAAATATATTGTAAATACCCACGGCCATGTTGACCACATTGGGGCCAATGGCAAATTAAAAGAAGAGTTGAGCGTGCCGGTGCTGTTATCTTCAAAAGACCTCGATATATATAGAAACCCGGGATTTGGACTGCGGTTTGTTCTTGGAAAGCAGCCTGAACCGGATCAATATATTAAGGAGGGAGACTATGTCAGTTTCGGCAGCCTATCCCTGTTGATTATGGAAACACCCGGACATACACCCGGTGGAGTGTGCCTCTCTGGAGAAAACACTGTTTTTTGTGGAGACACCCTCTTTGCCGGCTCTGTTGGACGGACTGATTTGACTGGAGGTTCATACTCAACATTGATAAAAAGCATTCGTGAGCAGCTGGTTAATTTACCACCTGAAACCGTTGTTTATCCGGGGCACGGTCCTGCTACAACTATTGGCGAAGAAATTGCATCTAACCCATTTATAAGTTAGGAACAGTGTATTAGAATATTACTGCTGTTACTTTTTCCGCAGCACGGGTAAAAAGTATTATTTTTTATTATTTCAGCAGGAGTATTTTAGGTAATAGAGAATAGAATAACACGTAGGAAAGAAATTAATAATACTTCTCTGATCCAGGAAGGCTTACCTGATGAAATGCAATCTAATAGATTCTGTCCCCACTTAAAGGTATTAGAAACAATAATGTCGACTGTTAATCTCCAGTAGACGATTAACTTGATAGTTCTATTCCCGGTTGCTGGAATGGAGTTATAACCGGATTAAATATACTTAAACTTTAGCAGTCGGCCGGCCTTCAGGTGTGTGAACTCTGAAGTATAACTCCGTTTGAGCCAGGTAAATATTTTAAAGGACCAACGGGAATCAAAACATATTGGGGCTGAGGGCATCCGGTTTTTAGCACCGGGCCTGATATATGCGCCCGGATTTCCTCCGGCCGAAGCTTCGACCAGTTTGCTGCCTTGACAGATTTGAAATGTGGTTTCAGCGGGCCTTTTACTCCTGGTCGTAAACACAACTTCCCGGACATAGCAACCCTGATAACAGACAGGCGGGTTGATTTTCTCGCCATGCAATATGACTGCTTCGAGATTGCCCGGGATTAACTTTAGGGGTTATTAATAAAAGGTGGTGTTTTGTAGTGGATATAAAAAAACTGCAAACGATGAATTTGAACGAACTGCATCGTTTGGCAAAAGAACATGAAATTAAAGGGCAGTCAACCATGCGTAAACAGGAACTTATAGAGGCCCTGACCAAGCTTTTTTCGGAAAACGGAGAACAATCTTCATCTTCAGGAATGCTGGAAATAATGCCGGACGGGTTTGGTTTTTTACGTCGGAAAAAATACCATTTTTCCGAAGATGACATATATATTTCCGCATCGCAAATCCGGCGCTTCAATATGAGGACAGGCGATATAATAAGCGGGCGGATTCGTCCGCCAAAAGACAACGAACGTTATTATGCACTTCTCCAGGTTGAAAAAATCAATGATGAAGATCCGGAAAAACTATCCAGCCGGCCGCCGTTTTCATCCCTGGTTCCAATTCATCCCGATGAACCGATAAAAATGGAGACCCAGGGCCATATTCTATCGACCCGCATTATTGATTTGCTGATCCCGATCGGCAAGGGGCAACGGGGGTTGATTGTATCACCCCCTAAAGCAGGCAAAACGATGCTTTTAAAGCAGCTTGCCAACAGTATTTCTACCAACCATCCTGAAATTAAATTAATCATTTTGCTGATTGACGAGCGGCCTGAAGAAGTTACCGACATGGAACGCAGCGTTGATGCCGATGTGGTCAGTTCAACATTCGATCAGAAGCCGGAAAACCACATACGCCTGGCTGAGCTGGTTTTAGAGCGTTCACAGCGCCTGGTTGAGCAGGGCCGGAATGTTGCCGTCTTGATCGACAGTATCACCAGGCTTACTCGTGCTTACAACCTGGTTATTCCGCCGAGCGGCAGAACCCTTTCCGGTGGGATTGACCCCAGCGCTTTCTACAAGCCTAAACGGTTTTTCGGTGCCGCCAGGAATATCGACCAGGGCGGAAGCCTGACAGTGCTGGCTACAGCCATTGTGGAGACCGGCAGCAGAATGGATGATGTAGTTTACGAAGAATTCAAAGGGACCGGAAACATGGAACTTCATCTTGACCGTCGGATTTCCGAGCGCAGGATTTTCCCGGCCATCGACATTTCCCGTTCCGGCACCCGCCGTGAAGAATTGCTGCTTGATGAGCACAAAATTGAACTGATGTGGGCTTTGCGCCGGGCCATGGGCAGCAGCACCAGTATCGAATTTTTAGAAAAGCTCATGGACAGGCTCAGAAAAACCAAGTCCAATGAAGAATTCTTAAGTAACATGCATACTATGTAGTAAGATCCGGGAAATGAATTAGATTATGTTTCAGCCCAGTAAGCAAAACGAGCATACACATAGTTGATTGAGTAACGGAGAGAGATGATTGATAAAAAGAATTAAACCCCGGCGATAATTAAATGCCAGAATGAGAGCCGGCTGAAAATAAAAATCAGCCGCTCTACAATACAGGAAGCTTTCAGCTTCTTGGAGCCAATTGGAATTTTAGAGACCAGATCGGGCGAAGAAACTTTCATGACATTATTGCCTGGCACTTAAGGAGCAATCCAGCCTCTTATCATTTAGCATAATTCTTTCGAAGAGAAGATTTGCTCTTCCAGGGCAAATGCTCGCTTAAGCTCGCATATTACAAATAAAAACTATAAATATATTTTAGAGAAAGGTATTTAGATTTAACCTTGCCGATTCTAGTGGCTATTGTTTTTTGTCTAGTTGCAGAATAAAAGGCAATATGCTATGATTTGACTTTGAGGAAAGGACTAAGGAGGATACAGCTAAAGGAGGATACAGCTAATGAAACCAAACATACACTCCGAATATCATTGTGCCCGGGTGACCTGCGCATGCGGCGAGTCATTTGAGGTTGGTTCCACCAGGGAATCACTGAAAGTGGAGATCTGTTCTAAATGCCACCCGTTTTTTACCGGTAAGCAGAAATTTGTCGACACCGGCGGACGCGTTGAACGCTTTAAACGTAAATACGGTATGTAAAGCGTTGAGCAGGGCCTGCGTGCTCTGCTTTTTTCTTGTATAAAAGAAGGGATAATAAATGAACAATACTCATAAGGTCGGCGGACAGGCTGTTTTAGAAGGGGTAATGATGCGTTACCGTGATCGGATGGCGATTGCCTGCCGGCGGGGCGATGATACAATCAGCATTCATTGCGAAACCTTGCAACCCCTGGCTAAAAAATTCCCTCCTCTGGGATGGCCGATAATTAGGGGGGCTGTTGCATTTTTTGAAGCCCTGGTCCTGGGTGTGCGGGCTCTAAATATTTCCGCAGCCGAGGCCCTGGCCGAAGAAGAAGAGGAGTTGACCGGCTGGCACAGTTTTTTGATGGTGGTACTGGGACTGGGGTTGGGAGTAAGCCTATTTTTTATTTTGCCCACCTATTTGGTCCGCTTTTTACCGGAGTGGCCCCCAATCTGGCTAAACCTGATTGAAGGTATGGTCCGACTGGCTATATTTATAGCCTACATAGTGCTTATTACCCGCTGGGGAGACATCCAGCGATTTTTCCAGTATCATGGCGCAGAACATAAGGTGATTTACGGTTATGAAAGCGGTCAGACTCTTGATTTAAACCGAATTGATGATTTTTCTACCCGCCATCCCCGCTGTGGAACCAGCTTTATTCTTACGGTGATGGTAGTCAGTATAGTCCTGTTTTCATTTTTTGGCTGGCCTGATTTGGCCCAGCGTATTGCCTTAAGGTTGATATTGCTGCCGCTCGTGGCCGGACTGTCTTACGAAGCAATTCGGTACTCGGCCAGAAGCACTTCACCCCTTGTCGGGTTGATGGTTGCTCCGGGCCTGTGGCTGCAGAGACTGACGACCCAGGAACCCGACAAAAACCAGCTTGAAGTGGCCCTTTCGGCCCTGAAAGCGGTGCTGGAACCGGAAGAAGAACAAACAAAAACTGCCTCTGAAGGCGAGGCAGAGGTGACTGCAGATGCGAGATAAGCTTGATACGATTGAAAATAGATACGATGAACTGGAACAGTTGCTCAGTGATCCCAGTGTTCTCGAAAAAAGGGACGAATGGATGAAGCTGTCCAAGGAACTGGCTTCCATCAGTTCGGTAGTGGGTCTTTACCGCCGGCTGAAAAAAGTAGATCAGGAAATAGAAGAAGCTGAAGAAATGCTTTCCGGAAATGAAGACGACGAAATGGAAGAGTACCTTAAAGATGAAGTTGAAGAATTAAGGCAGGAGAAAGAGAAAATTGAATCCGAGCTGAAGCAGGAACTCCTGCCCAAAGATCCATATGACGATAAAAATGTTTTCATCGAAATAAGGGCGGGAACCGGTGGAGAAGAAGCGGCGCTCTTTGCCGCGGATCTGTTAAAAATGTATTCCAAGTACGCCGAACAAAAAAATTACAAGGCCGAAATTGTGGAATCCCATCCCACCGATATCGGGGGATACAAGGTGGTTATCCTCGGGATTGAAGGTAAAGGAGCCTACAGCCGCCTGAAGTTTGAAAGCGGTGTGCACCGGGTTCAACGCATTCCGTCAACAGAATCCGGGGGACGGATTCACACATCCGCCGCCACTGTGGCCGTGCTTCCGGAAGTCGAAGAAGTTGATGTGGAAATCAACTCCCAGGATCTGCGGGTTGATACTTTTTGCGCGACCGGGCCTGGAGGGCAGAGCGTGAACACCACCCAGTCCGCGATTCGGATTACCCACCTTCCCACCGGCCTGGTGGTCAGCTGCCAGGACGAAAAATCTCAACTCCAGAACAAGGAGAAAGCCATGCGAATCCTGCGCAGCCGTCTTCTCGATAAATATATTTCCGAGCAGACTGCCGAAATGGCGGAAGCCAGAAAAACCATGGTCGGGAGCGGCGATCGCAGTGAGAGGATCCGCACCTATAATTTCCCCCAAAACCGGGTCACTGATCACCGGATTGGAATGACCCTGCATAAGCTGGAGCTGGTCCTTAACGGCGATCTTGATGAAATAATTGAAGAGCTGATCGCCAATGAACGGGCTGAACTGCTGAAAGAAACGGGGAGTTGAGCAGCCCGTGACTAACCGGACGATTAAGGAAGCTCTGCAGGGAGCTTCTTTTTATTTAAAGGAAGCAGGTATTGAAAATTCCCGTAAAGAGGTGGAATATCTGTTGGCCAGGATCATGAAACTGGATCGGCTTCAGCTGTTATTGCGCCAGGACGAGAATATTTCCCCGGAAATAAATGAAGCTTTCCAGGCTGCTGTTAGGCGCAGGAGCCTTGAAGAACCGGCGGCCTACATTGCCAAAGAAAAGTATTTCTATGGCAATCGCTTTACGGTAAACAGTGATGTTTTAATTCCCAGGCCGGAAACTGAGTTGATCGTGGACCTGGCCCTGGAAAAAGCCGACTGGATTAAAACCGGGCTTAACAGGCGCATTTCCTGTGCAGACCTGGGCACAGGCAGCGGAGCACTTGCAGTTACCCTTGCTTTGCTGCTGCCCGACTCGGAAGTTTGGGCGGTTGATATTTCGGAGGCTGCTCTGCAGGTAGCCAGGCTTAATGCTTATGATCATGGTGTGCACGACCGGATCCGGTTTTTTCGGAGCAACTTTTTTGAGACCTTCGATCATTTAAGAGAAAAACCCAAATTTAACCTGGTTGTTTCCAATCCGCCTTACCTGGACAAAAAGGAGATCAAAGACCTTCCTAAAGGGGTAAAAGATTACGAGCCGTTAAGGGCCCTGGATGGGGGATTCGACGGGCTGGAAGGGTACCGGCGTATTCTCGGCCGGTTGGAAGAATACGCAGCTGCCCCGGCGGTGCTCCTGATGGAGGCCGGTGCCGGCCGGAAACAAGAAATAGAAACTCTCTGTTCTGAAACAGGGCTTTTCAGTTCGATAAACTGGTATTTCGACCTGAACGGCTGGCCGAGGGTTATAGAAGGAATTATGCCTTAATCTCGTTTGCGCCCGGCCGGCTAATTCAGCCTCTTGCCGGTGGAAGTTATGGTTAATTTTCCGTGCTTGACCCCTTTAACCCCGATCAACTTGCCGGCCAGATCCCTGGCTTCGCTTGCCTTGCCCTTGATGACCATAACTTCCAGGCAGTGATCGTGTTCCAAATGGACATGCATAACAGATATAATCATTTCGTGATGTTCATGCTGGAGCTCCAGGAGCATATCGCTCAAGCCGCGGACATGATGGTTGTATATAATGGTTACTGTACCTGCAACTTCTTCATCTTCCTGCGACCACTCCAGTTCTACCAGCTGGGCCCTAACCAGGTCGCGGATTGCTTCCGAGCGGTTTGGATAGCCGTGTTTTACAATTTCCTGGTCCAGCCGGGCAAGCAGATCCCTTTCCATAGATATTCCAAAACGGACTAGTTCAGACAACCGTCCAGCACCTCCAGAAATTTTGTCATGATTATAACACATTGAAACAGGGAAAAGGCAGGATTGTGGAGAATACTTTATCTGTAAAGCTGTGATATCCCTGATTTATGGTGCTGACAGTTATTTTGTCCCACCTCGGGGCCTGTACATCCAGGAATTCGATTCGTGCAGCTCAAATAAATTGAAAAAGCAATTTGACTGCTTTAAAATAATTGAAGTGAACAGCACTAAATCATAATATTCAGCTTCTGCGGGAGGTCAGGCATTGTTCTGGGAAATCGCCTTTACTACACTGGGCGGCTTGGGCCTGTTTTTGTTTGGCATTCAAATTATGGCTTCCGGGATGCAGAAAGCGGCAGGAGATCGCTTTCGGCGGATCCTGGAAGTCCTGACTAATAAACCGGTAATTGGTGTTTTAACCGGAATTATTGTTACTATTCTGGTTCAGAGTAGCAGTACTGCAAGTGTAATGGTCGTCGGTTTTGCCAATGCCGGGCTGATGAACCTTTCCCAGGCAATAAGCGTGATCATAGGCGCCAATGTGGGGACCACCGTTACTGCCCAGCTGGTTTCTTTCGAAATCTGGGTTATTGCCCTGCCTGCAATCGGGATCGGTGCCCTCCTGAACTTCTTCGGAGTGCGCCGGTTCCAGCGCTACCTAGGGCAGACGGTGCTCGGACTGGGTTTGTTGTTTTTAGGCATGATCACGATGTCTGAAGGAATGAGCCCCCTGCGGGATCTGGATGCCTTTTATGATATACTCATGCAGTTCAGCCGCTATCCGATTTTGGGCATCCTGGCCGGGGCTGTTTTTACAGCCCTGATCCAGAGCAGCAGCGCAGCAACCGGTGTAATTATCGCTTTAACCACCCAGGATTTAATCCCCTTTGATTCTGCTGTTCCCCTTATTTTGGGCACCAACATCGGAACCAGCATTACGGCTATATTGGCCGGTATTGGCGCCAACGTGGCAGCGCGCCGGGCGGCGGCGGCCCATGTTGTTTTTAATGTTGTAGGTGTAATCCTGGTTCTCATATTCCTCGGCCCCTTCACCAGCGTCATCGTGGAGACGGCTGAAGCAGTCCCCAGGCAGGTGGCCAACACCCATACCGCGTTTAATGTTTTCAATACCCTGGTATTTTTGGTATTCCTGAAATATTTTAACCGGCTGATCTGCTATATTATCCCCGGAGAAGATTCAAAGGTGGATTTTGGGCCCAAATACCTTGACGCACGGATTATGAAAACACCGGCCGTAGCTATCGGCGGGGCCAAACAGGAGCTGCTGCGCATGGCCGGTATTGCCCGGGAAATGCTGGACGAATCGATGCAGGTTTTCCTTAACAAGGACCTTAAAAAAATTAAGCACATCGATCAGATGGAAGAATTGATCGATGGCCTGGAAAAAGAGATTAACGTTTACCTTTCCGAGCTTTCGCAGCATTCCATGTCTCAGCAGCAGACTAAAATGGTGGGCAACCTGATGTCGGCGGCAAACGACCTGGAACGCATTGGAGATCATGCTGAAAACATCATGCAGCTTGGAGAAATGAAGACCGAAGAAAGACTCCCCTTTACCAACGTGGCCCAGGAAGAAATTATAGAATTCAGCACCAAGATTGCTTCTATGCTTAACAGGGCGGTAATTGCTTTTGAACATGTCGACAAGGATATGGCCGCCGAAGTTGCTACCGAAGATGACGAGATTGATGCCCAGGAAAAAATTCTACGCAATAAGCATATTGATCGCATTAATACAAAACTATGCCATCCCGCGGCAGGAGTTATATACCTCGATTTGCTCAGCAACCTGGAAAGGGTTGCCGATCACGCCAAGAATATCGCCGAGCTTGTTTTAGAAGAATAATTTACCTGAAAGTAGAGGAAGTTTAATGCCCGCATCTATCAAAGGCACACTGCTCCTTGATGAAAATCATCCTTCGCTGAAAAAAGCGGCAAATATTATTAACCGGGGCGGCCTGGTTGCATTCCCCACGGAAACTGTTTATGGTCTGGGAGCCGCGGCCACCGATCCTGAGGCTGTAAACCGAATTTATGAAGCAAAAGGACGTCCTGCGGACAATCCACTCATAGTCCACGTCTCAGATCCTGCCCAGCTTAAAACTGTTGCCCGGGATCTTCCGGAAAAGGCTTTTAAATTGACGGAACGGTTTTGGCCCGGTCCGCTGAGCCTGGTCCTCCCTCGCGCGGAAGGGCTTCCGGCCCTGGTATCGGCCGGCCTTCCATCGGTCGCTGTGCGCATGCCCGACCACCGAACCGCCCTTGAACTGATCCGTTTATCCGGCGTCCCCATTGCCGCTCCCAGTGCCAATCGATCGGGCAAACCCAGCCCGACTACTTACCGACATGTCCTTGAAGATCTAACCGGCCGTATAGAAGCTGTTATCAAGAGCGCACCCTGTTCGGTAGGTGTCGAATCTACCGTCCTGGATTTAACCGGCGAGACACCCTTGATATTAAGGCCCGGTGGAGTTTCAAGAGAAGAACTTGAAGAAACGCTGGGCTGCCGGGTAGCCGTAGCAGGGCTAAAAAGCTTTCCCGGCAAACCCCTTTCCCCGGGCATGAAATACCGCCACTACTCGCCCAGGGCCGCCTTGATCCTTGTTGCCGGACATCCAGAAAAAAGGTTTGCCCTGGTTAAGGCTTTAGCTTATCGTTACCGGAGTCTTGGTTTAAAAGTGGGTTACCTTAACCCTTCAATTCGCGATGATTTGAAGCAAAAAGTTGACCCGGAGCGCCTGGCAGCAACCTTGTATGAGTTAATGCGCAGGATGGATCAGCAGGAAATCGATATTATCCTGGCCGAAGAAATAGAAATTACCGGAATCGGCCTGGCTGTAATGAACCGTCTAAAAAAAGCTGCAACAAGGACATTGCGGGTCGGATCGGGAAAGTTACAAAGGAAAAGTTAAGTGATAGCAATGAAGGAGGGATGGTCATGTTAAAAGTGCTCTTTGTCTGCACCGGCAATACTTGCCGCAGCCCGATGGCGGAAGCTCTTTTTAACAATGATCCTACCCGTGACCGTCTGCCTTTTAAGGTTACCGCTTCATCTGCCGGAATTTCTGCCCTGGAAGGCGAGAAAGCCTCCCCGCAGGCCCGCCGGCTGTTAAGCCGTGAAGGGATAGAAGCTCTGGAACACCACAGTGCCAGGGCAGTCAGGCGGGAAATTGTCGATGATTCCGACATTATACTGGTCATGACCGGTGATCATCTGAAGAGGCTGCTTGATCTCTATCCTCACCTTGGAGACAAAACCTTTACTTTGAAAGAGTTTGCTTCACTGAACCGGGAGAACAATGATATCGGCGATCCGCTTGGAAATGATATTGAAAAATACCGGGAAGTATTAGAGGAAATCAAGGCCTGTATCAAGAAAGTAACGGCTAAGCTTTTGGCAGGCAGTGATAATGAAGGGTGGGGAAATAATGAAGATTGCAGTGGGTAGCGATCATGCCGGGTTCCGCTTAAAAGAACAGGTGTGCAAATACCTCGAGGGGCAGGCTTTTACCTGTAAAGATCTTGGCGTATTTTCCGAAGAAAGTGCTGATTACCCGGATCTTGCCCTTGCTGTGGCTTCGGCTGTCCAGTCCGGTGAATACGACTATGGTATTCTGATTTGCGGCACTGGAATCGGCATGTCCATTGCTGCAAACAAGAATACCGGCATCAGGGCGGCCCTGTGCGGGGACCCGTATTCTGCAAAGTGTGCCAGGGAGCACAACAACGCCAATATCCTGACTATGGGGTCCAGGGTAATCGGCCCCGGCCTGGCCATGGAGATTGTCGTTCAATTTTTGAACACCACCTTTTCCGGGGGTAGGCACAGCAACCGCCTCCACAAAATTGAGAAACTGGAAACATAGAATATAAAGGGCAGAAGTCGCAGGTAGACTTTATTTGCCTAACCGGTCTTGTTTTTAGTGAAAACGTTTCCTGATCCTGCTCCGGCAGTATATTAATCACTACTTAGTCAGGGGGGTATAGTTGGTAGAAAGGCCTGATTGGGACCACTATTTTATGCAGATAGCCACTGTTGTTTCCTCTCGCTCTACCTGCTTGAGGAGGCAAGTAGGGGCCCTGCTGGTTTTAAATAAAAGGATTCTGACAACCGGCTATAACGGTGCACCGGGCGGTCTGACTCACTGTGGAGAAGTTGGGTGCCTTCGCCAGGAAATGCAGGTTCCTTCCGGGGAAAGGCATGAACTGTGCCGGGGGCTTCATGCTGAGCAAAATGCAATTATTCAAGCCGCCGTACACGGTGTTGCCATTAAAGATTCTGTTTTATACTGTACCCATTATCCTTGTGCCGTTTGTGCCAAAATGCTCGTTAATGCCGGCGTAGATTCCCTGGTACTGGCTGAAAATTACCCGGACACCCTGGCCAAAAAAAATTTTTCGGAAGCTGGAATTGGGGTTAATTTTATAGTATAATATTCGCTGAATGTTAACTGCCACATGTTTAAAATGCCTGCAATTTTACTATACTATTTTGATTCTTAGTTTTTTTATGGTAAATGGGCAAGCGTAATAATCAGCTTATAGTTGCCCGGTTTATTATTGTTCTGTTAACATTCAAAGCACGAACCTTGTCTTTATACATACAGGCAGCAATAAAGCGACAGGTGGTGAAAGTGCTTGACAGTCGAACTGGTTAAGTCAATCAAGGAAGCTGAAAACAAAGCTGAATCGATCATCCGCGAAGCTAAGCAGGAAGCTCGCAAAATGCAAAAAGACGCTGCGGCCAGGGCTGAAGAAATCATGGAAAAAGCTGTGGCCGAAGCGGAAGGGCAGGCCAGGGATTTAATTAAAAAAGCGGAAGAAGAAGCCAGGTCTGAATCGGAACCACTGGTAAAGGAACGCGAAGAAGAAATAGAGCAGCTGAAAGAAAAAGCAGCGGAGCGTATGCCCGAAGCGGTAGCCCTGATTAAAAACAAGGTTGTGAAAACTGATGCCGATCATTGATATGAAAAAAGTTTACATCCTGGGCCATCGGCAGGAAAGGGAAAAAATCTTCAACCTCCTGCATGAAATGGGCACCGTGGAATTGGTCGATGTTAAATCGGGCGAGGGCTGGAAAGAATTTCAAGAACTTCTTGAACCGGAACAGCCTCCAGAGGATATTTCCCGGGTTGACAGCAAGCGCAGTGATATTCGCTTTTGCCTTGATTTTTTTCAGCGTCATTTTCCGGTTCGTAAAAGCATGCTCGAACAGTTTACAGGCAGCAGGCTCGACTTAACCGATGAACAGTTCAACAATTACATCAAAACTCTCGAGCAAGTTGAAGAAATCCACCGGACCTGCCGTGAGGCCGAAGAAAACTTAGTGCGCATCCGCAATGAAGAAACCCAGTCCCAGAACCTGATTGAAGACCTTCAGCCCTGGGTTTCCCTTGATCTGCCCCTGGAAGAGGTTGAAGAGGGATCCTGGGCCATGATGGATTTGTTCATTGTGCCCGCCGAGCAGTATCCCGCTCTGCAGGAGGCCCTTACTGAAACTGTTTCCGAGCACTGCCTGGATGAAGTTTTCTCCGATGGTGAAAATGTTTATTTCTTTTTCTCCGCCCTTGCCGAAAAAAAGCAGGTTATAGATGAGCTTTTCAGAGGGAAGGCGGTTACAAGGGCCAGCTTTCCTGATGTCGCCGGAACCCCCTCGGATATTATCGACTCGTTAAATGAAAAACTGGAAGAATTGAGGCAGGAAAGAAGTGCTGTTTTAAGTGAAGTAGAGAAACTGCTTGTTCATCGCCCCATGTTAATGGCCTGCTACGATTATATGGACAACGAGTACGCAAAGCACCAGGCAGTGGCCAGCCTGGCCGGTACCGATAACAGCTTTTTGCTGGAAGGTTGGGCTCCGGCTCCCATTATGGGTGATTTGGAAACAACGATCAGCGAGAAAACTGAAACGGCGATCCTGACCTCGAGGGACCCTGAACCCGATGAAGATGTTCCGGTGCTTTTACATAACAAGGGGCCGGCTGATCCCTATGAAGTGGTGACCAAGCTTTACAGCACTCCAAAAAGGAGTGAGCTCGATCCTACCCCCTTTATGGCCCCGTTTTTTTTCTTGTTTTTCGGTATCTGCCTATCCGATGCCGGTTACGGTATTATGTTGGGCCTGCTTGCCTTCTACCTGTATCGTAAGCTCACTCTTGGCCAGTCAGGCCGGCAGCTCTTGAAATTATTGATGCTCGGCGGGATTTCCGCTTTTGCTTTCGGGATCCTGTTGGGGGGTTATTTCGGAGATTTAATTGATCTGCCGCCATTGCTGTTCGATCCTCTTGAAGAACCGATGACCATGTTAATTGCTGCTTTGGGTATTGGTCTGATCCAGGTTTACTTTGGGATGGCCCTGCAGGCTTACCGCAATATCAAAGGAGGTAAGCCTCTGGATGCGTTATTTGATCAGGGTTTTTGGTTTATATTCTTAAATGGCCTGATCCTGCTGGTCGCTGGAATTTCCCCCATAGGGCAGTGGATGACTGTAGCAGGCGGGGCCGGCTTAGTTTTAACCCAGGGCCGATCTCAAAGCAGTGTGATCTTGAAATTTTTCAGCGGCCTTTTGAGCCTTTACAACGTAACCCAGTACTTGAGCGATGTGCTGTCCTACTCCCGTTTGTTCGCCCTGGGGCTGGCTTCTGTTGTTATCGGCATGGTTGTCAACTCGGTCGGAGAGTTGGCTGCCGGATCCATTATCGGTTATGTCGTTTTGGTCATAATCTTGATCGGCGGCCATTTCTTCAATATGATTATCAGCACCTTGACTTCTTATGTGCATACCAGCCGCCTGCAGTACCTGGAATTCTTCAACAAGTTTTTTGAAGGTGGCGGAAGGTCATTCCAACCTTTCAGGGTGAAGAACAATTACGTTGATATTGTCGAATCAGAAGAAAATTGAAAAACAGATTTCAGGCTCGTTCTTTGCAGAAGCAGGCAATTTCTGATTCCTGGTTGTTCACTGGAGATATTACATAATTGATAGAACAAAAAAGGAGGCTTTAAAAAAATGGAAGGAATTGAAATAGCAATGCTGGGAGTGGCCCTGGCGGTTGGTTTGGCCGGAAGCGGCTCGGCAATCGGGATCGGGATTGTCGGCCAGAGCGCTTGCGGCCTGATCTCTGAAGATCCGGACAAGTTCGGGCAAACTCTTTTATTACAGGCTCTTCCGGGCACCCAGGGCATATACGGGCTCCTGGTCGGTTTCCTGATTATGCAGGATATCGGCATTGTCGGTGAAGAGCTGGTGGAACTAACTGTTTGGCAGGGCTATGCTTTTTTGATGGCGGCACTGCCGATTGCTATTGCCGGTTTTAGTTCCGGTATTTACCAGGGCAGGGTCCTGGCATCGTCGATAAACCTGATTGCCAAAAGGCCGGAAGAAATGGGTAAAGGGATTGTATACGCCGTTATGGTCGAAACTTACGCTGTATTTGCCCTGCTGGCCACAATCTTAATGCTGTTTGGTATAGATCTTTAGAACCGACTGCTTAAAGGAGTGAGTTGCTTGAAAGAAGGTGCGGACAGGATCATCCAGCGTGTCCTGGATGATGCGCAGGCCAGGGCCGACTCGATAGAAGCTGAGGCTGCTGAAAAAACCGAAGCTGTAGAATCCGACGCCAAAAAAAAGGCTAACCGGAGGAAGGAACAAATCCTTGAACAGGCGCGTAAATCGGCGACTGAACAAAAGAGCCGCATTATCGGCGTGGCCCAGCTTGAAGCGCGCAAGAAGCTGCTGGCCGCCAAGCAGGAAATGATTGGCGAAGCCTTCCAGAGAGCTTTAAATGAACTGTCGATCATGGATGATCGGGACTATCTTGCCGTCATCCGTAATCTTCTCCAGGAAATGAGTGATACCGGTACAGAGACAGTCATTTTTAACGAGCGCGATCAAGAAAGAATTACGGATGATTTTTGGAAAGATGTAAACAAGAGCCTGGCCGACCAGGAAAAGAAAGGAGAACTGGAGCTTTCGGAAGAAACCAGGGCGATTAAGGGCGGCTTTATTTTCCAGAGAGGCGGTTTGGAAATGAACTGCTCCTTTGAATCTCTTCTGAAGAGGAAAAGAGATGAACTGGAATTTGAAGTAGCCGAACTGCTTTTTAAATAAAAGATTAGCTTTCCTCCCGGAAAGGAGAGCAGTAGGATATGCTTATTGATGATACAATTTATGGTTACGCTGTGGCGCGGGTAAAGGCTATGGAAACACACCTGCTCGACCAGGGCCAGTTTGAGAGGATGATCAATTCCTCCACGACAGAAGAAGCTTTAAAGGTCCTGTCTGAAACGGGGTACTCCGCCGCTGTAGCCGAACTGGATGATGTCCATAACTTTGAAACTATTTTAGCGGATGAATTGAGCTATATTTTCAATATAGTTCTGAAGATCAGCCCTATTCCCGAACTGATCGGGATGCTGGCCCTGCGGTATGACATCCATAACCTGAAGGTACTGTTCAAAGCTAAATTTCTGGGGGTTAAAAGTGATCTTTTTATCCCGGCTGGTTCCATGGATTTATCCAAGTTGGAAAACGCTGTCAGTGAAGATAATTTCCTGTTGCTGCCTGAAAAGCTGCGCCGGGCCGCCAACGCTATTAATGAAGATTTTATGATCAACCGTGACCCCCAGATTATCGATTTGATCCTGGACCGGGTCCTTTATGATCAGCTGATCGATGCCGCCAGGGAACATAATGCACCATTTTTGGAGGGACTGTTTGTCAGGCAGATCGATTTAACCAACCTGAAAACATTGATTCGGGTCAAGCGAATGGGCCTGAGCAGGGATTTCCTGGCCAGGGTCCTGCTGCCGAATGGAACACTGGCCGTCGACCGGCTGGCGGCCATGATCGAAGAACCCCTGGAGTCCTTAATTTCAATGCTGGCCATAAGCGATTATGCCGACCTGGTTGGTGAAGGGGTGAGGGAGTGGTCGGAAAAAGGTTCGGCCTCAACCCTGGAAAAACTATCTGATGATTATATAACCACTTACCTTAAAGAAGGAAAGTGGGTCCCCTTCGGCGTGGAACCCCTGGTTGGTTACCTGTGGGCCAAAGAAATAGAGATCAAAAATATCCGCATTGTTTTGGTGGGCAAGATTAACAGGCTGCCTGCCGAATCGATCAGGGAGCGAATTAGAGATGCCTACATATAAAATTGCCGTTATTGGAGACAAAGACTCTATACTCGGATTTAAAACTATTGGCGTGGATACATTTCCGGTGACCAGTGCTCAAGCGGCACTTGATACCCTTAAAAAGCTGGTCTCTGAAAATTATGGGGTTATTTTTATCACCGAAGAATTGGCCCAGGGAATTCCGGATGTGATTAACGAGCTGCATAAGCGTTACTTACCAACGGTTGTATTAATCCCAAACAGTAAGGGATCCCTGGGGATTGGAATTGAGCAAATAAGGAAAAATGTCGAAAAAGCAATTGGTGCAGACATTCTTTTCAGGAAAGAAGGTTGATAACTTGGATGTAGGAAGGATTGTAAAGGTATCCGGCCCCCTTGTTGTAGCGGATAAAATGGGTGCAGCCCGGATGTACGATATGGTCAGGGTCAGCGAGGCACGCCTGATGGGTGAAATTGTCGAGTTGCGCGGCGACCAGGCCTCTATACAGGTATACGAGGAAACCGGTGGAATCGGCCCCGGCGAACCCGTATATATTACCGGGGAGCCACTTAGTGTTGAACTGGGGCCCGGTATGATCGAATCATTTTTTGACGGGGTCCAGCGCCCGCTTGACGGAATTAAAGCAAAGGCGGGCGATTATATTACCCGGGGCGTGGAAATTCCCGCTTTAGATCGTGAGCGCAAGTGGGATTTTAATCCTACAGTCCAGGAAGGGGACCAGGTCCAGGCCGGAGACATTATCGGCACGATCCAGGAAACCACTATTGTTGAACACCGGCTTATGGTTCCGGCCAATTATCCTGCGGGAACCATTAAAGAAATTAAAAGTGGTGAATCGACTGTAACGGATGTTATCGCCAAACTGGAAACAGATGATGGGGATTATGATATCACCATGCTCCAGCGGTGGCCTGTTCGTAAGGGCCGGCCCTACAAAGAAAAAATGGGACCTCACATTCCTTTGATCACCGGCCAACGGATCCTGGACACTTTTTTCCCGGTGGCTAAAGGGGGAACCGCCTGTATTCCCGGGCCTTTCGGCAGCGGAAAGACGGTTACCCAGCACCAGCTGGCCAAGTGGGCCGATGCGGAAATAGTGGTTTACATCGGCTGCGGCGAACGCGGCAATGAGATGACCGACGTCCTTTTGGAGTTCCCGGAGCTGCAGGATCCCAAATCCGGTGAACCCCTGATGAAACGGACGGTTTTAATTGCCAATACATCGAACATGCCGGTGGCGGCTCGCGAGGCTTCTATTTATACCGGGATTACCATTGCTGAATACTTCAGGGATATGGGCTACAGCGTCGCCCTGATGGCGGACTCCACTTCCCGCTGGGCCGAAGCACTCCGCGAAATGTCGGGCCGCCTCGAAGAAATGCCAGGGGAAGAGGGTTACCCGGCTTACCTCGGTTCACGGCTGGCCGACTTTTATGAGCGTTCGGGCCGGACCGTCTGCCTGGGCAACGCAGACAGGGAAGGCGCCCTGACCCTGGTTGGTGCGGTATCCCCACCGGGCGGTGACCTCTCTGAGCCGGTTTCACAGGGCACTCTGCGTATTGTCAAGGTGTTCTGGGGCCTGGACGCTTCTCTTGCCTACCGGCGCCACTTCCCGGCCATTAGCTGGCTCTTGAGTTATTCGCTGTACCTGGACAATGTTGCACCCTACTTCAGGGAAACTATTGGTGAGCAGTGGAATGAAATGCGCAGGGAAGCAATGCGCCTGCTCCAGGAAGAATCTGAGCTGGAAGAAATCGTGCGGTTGGTAGGCATCGATGCCCTTTCCGCAAAAGAAAGACTGGTCCTTGAAACCTCCAAATCGCTGCGGGAAGATTTTCTGCACCAGAATGCCATGCACGAAATTGACACCTACAGCTCCCTGGAGAAACAGTTTGCCATGATGGATTTAATTCTTACCTACCATCACGAAGCGGGAGCGGTGATAGAAAAAGCCGAAATTGATTTGGACCTGGAACAACTATTTTCGCTACCGGTCCGGGAAAGGATAGCCCGGGCCCGGTATATGCCGGAAGAGAAAATAAAAGAAATGGAAGATATAAAACGGGAAATCAAAGAACAGGTAGCCCCGTTAGCCGGTGAAGGAGGGGAAGAAGATGCTTAAAGAATATAAAACTGTTGCCGATGTAGCCGGACCACTGATGCTGGTGGAACAGGTGGAAGGTGTGAAATACAACGAGCTGACTGAGATTGAACTGCCCGGAGGAGATATCCGGCGGGGACAGGTCCTGGAAATAGACCGCGACAGGGCGCTGGTCCAGATTTTTGAGGGTTCCACCGGCCTAAATATTGGGACGACGAAAGTCCGTTTCCAGGGCAAAGCTATTGAACTGCCCGTCTCCATGGACTTGCTGGGCCGGGTGTTCAGCGGGTTGGGTACGCCCCGCGATCAGGGCCCCAAAATTATCCCCGATAAGCGGTTGGATATTAACGGATTCCCGATCAACCCCTATGCCCGTGACTACCCCTCGGAGTTTATTCAAACCGGGGTGTCGGCCATTGATGGCATGAATACGATGGTACGCGGCCAGAAATTACCAATCTTTTCTAGCTCAGGCCTGCCCCACTCCAACCTGGCCGCCCAGATTGCCCGGCAATCCAAGGTGCTTGGATCGGAAGCCGATTTTGCGGTTGTTTTTGCCGCCATGGGCATCACTTTTGAAGAAGCGGATTTCTTTATCAATGACTTTCGCAAGACCGGCGCTATTGAGCACTCCATCCTTTTTATCAACCTGGCCGACGACCCGGCCATTGAAAGGATCTCTACACCGCGCATTGCCCTGACGGCAGCGGAATACCTGGCCTATGAACAGGATATGCATGTTTTGGTTATCCTTACCGATATGACCAACTATGCAGAAGCCCTGAGAGAGATATCGGCCGCCCGCAAAGAGGTTCCGGGGCGCCGCGGTTATCCGGGTTATCTCTATACGGACCTGGCCAGTCTTTATGAAAGAGCTGGAAGGATCCAGGGGCGCAAAGGTTCGATTACCCAGCTTCCTATTCTGACTATGCCGGAAAACGACAAGACCCACCCGATCCCCGACTTGACCGGCTATATTACCGAAGGGCAGATTATTCTGAGCCAGGAACTGCACCGTAAAGGTATCTTTCCTCCCATCGATGTTTTGCCTTCCCTGTCCAGGCTCAAGGATAAGGGTATTGGCGCCGACCAGACCAGGGAAGACCATGCCGATACCATGAACCAGCTTTATGCAGCCTATGCCCGGGGCAAAGAAGCCAAGGAACTGGCTGCCATCCTCGGGGAAGCGGCCCTGTCAGAGGCGGACAAGAAATTTTCTCGATTTGCCGACGAGTTTGAAAGCCGTTATTTGGCCCAGGGTGAAGAAGAAGATCGCACCGTTACCGAAACACTCGACTTGGGCTGGGAGCTGCTGGCTCTCCTGCCGCGCGTCGAACTGAAGCGTGTCCGTGACGAATACCTTGAGAAATATCTGCCCGCCCAGGAGTCCGACCGGGAGGAGGGTTAGGTCATATGGAAATAAGGGTCAATCCAACCCGCATGGAGTTAAACCGCCTTAGAAGAAGGCTGACCATGGCTCAGCGGGGGCACAAACTGCTTAAAGACAAAAGAGATGAACTGATCCGCCAGTTTATGATCCTGGTGCGGAAGAATAAAGATCTCCGTGAGCATATCGAGAAAGAACTCACTGATGCTTTTGCCAAATTCCTGCTGGCCAGGGCGGTCATGCCTGCTGAGAACCTGGAAGAAGCCCTGATGTATCCAACTAAAGTCCTGCGGCTGGAAGTGCACAGGCAGAACATTATGAGTGTTTACACGCCCAAATTTGATTGGGCAGAAGAGGAGACCGGCGGAGGAGAAGGGTCCAGCATTTACCCTTACGGCTTTGTCGATACTTCGGCGGAACTTGATACTTCCATTGAAACCCTTTCCAACATTTTGCCCCAGCTGATGGAACTTGCCGAGGTGGAAAAGTCGGTCCAGCTGATGGCAGAAGAAATTGAAAAGACCCGCCGTCGGGTTAATGCTCTTGAGCATGTCTTGATCCCCAGGCTGGAAGAGACGATCAAGTATATAACCATGAAGCTCGATGAAAGCGAAAGAGGAGCGCTGACCCGCCTGATGAAGGTGAAAGATATTGTGCGGGCCAAAACTTAGTCTGCTCATTGTATGATCCAGTTTATATGAAGCTTACTATAA
>Ga0207421_10000576_pt1 | contig 47555 bp, 47 predicted proteins | sample SodLakKL_010_SED_4_FD_187542 | JGI IMG/M metagenome (GOLD analysis project Ga0207421, IMG submission 187542) | Alkaline sediment microbial communities from Lake Tanatar, Kulunda Steppe, Russia - 8KL_010_SED (SPAdes) (version 2) | ecosystem: Environmental > Aquatic > Non-marine Saline and...
CCTGCCGGGGCAGATGCCGCTGAAGGCGGTCATCAAGGACGCCGACGGCGAGGTCTTCAAGACCTTCTCGCGCAACTGAGCGCGTCCCAAACCCCTTTCACAAAACCTTTCTTTTTCTGCATCTTCTGCCAGGCACCGACAGGTCCGGCAATCTTCCCAGCGCCGCCCCGTCCATCAGGTACACCCGGGCATCCTCCAGCGCCAGCAGCTCGCTGTTGAGCACCGGCCCCAGCAACCCTTCGCCCTCCACGTTGACGGGGGACCCTCCCAGGTTGGGGTTGAAGGCCGGCAGCACCAGCAGCTCGTCGGGATAGCCATCGCCCTCCTGGAAGGGTATGCGCAGCCAGCAGGGCTCGGTGGGGCCGGAGCCCCTCGCGCCGGCGAAGGAGACGCGGGAGTGGTTGTGGGCGCTCAGCAGAACCCGGCAACCCAGCGTCCTCACTGAGGGCAAGGTGTGGCCGTGCACCATGCCCACGTCGTCCTGCAGGGCGCCTGACGCCGGCAGCAGCTCCACCCCGGGAGGGAGGAACCCGTCCAGGCCCGCGTCGTGGTTCCCCCTCACCACGCGCACCCGCGGATAGGCCTGCAACAGGCTCTCGAAGAATCGGGGTATCTCGCGGTGCTCCTGGCGGGTGCTACCCGGAACGCGATGCTTGACATCGCCCAGTATGATCAGCGTGTCCACGCCCTCGGCGGCGTTGAGCAGCTCCGCCTCCATCTTCACGGTCTGCGAGGGGATGTGGAACCCCTTCCAGGACAGATGCGCCTCCAGGCCGATGTGCAGGTCGGCGACCACCAGCAGCTCCTCTTCGCCGGAGACCCGCAGCATGGGCTTGTCGGGCACGGGGAGTACCTTCATATTCCCCTGCCGAAATCCAACGCAGCCATGAGCGAGGGGCCGATATGGTCGAGCATGTCGGTCGCCATCATCCCGTGGCCGTGCAAGGCCTCCGCCCTCTCGCCGGCGTTCCCGCCGATGTATGCCCCTAGGCGGGAGGCGTCGAAGGCCCCCATCCCCTTGGCGGCCAATCCGGCGCTTATGCCCGCCAGCACATCGCCGGTGCCGCCGACTGTCATAGCGGGGCAGCCGCTGCGGTTCAGCTTGCATCTGTCGCCGTCGCTGATCACGTCCACCGGCCCTTTGAGTAGGATAGTGGCCCCCAAGGCGGAGGCGGCGCTGCACACGTAATCCGTCCTATCTTCGATGTCGGAAGGGCAGGTGCTGCCGACCAGCCTTTCCAGCTCTTTGCTGTGGGGTGTGATCAGGATGTCGCCCTCCGTCCTGGCGGCCTGGCCGAGGGCGGATACCGCGTCAGCGTCCAGGATCATGGGCAGGTTGCATTCCTCTATGATCGCCCGCACCGCGGCAAGGGTCCCCCCGCCGTCACCTAGGCCCGGGCCCATCAGGAGCGCGTCAGCGCCCTTGGCCAATTCCAGCACCTCCGGTACATCGCTCTCCTGCAGGCTATCGCCGCTCAGGCAATGGGTGATGAACATCGGCGAATACGAGGCCACCGTGGTGAAGCTCCGCCAGGGGGTTGCGATGTGCACCAGGTCGCTGCCGATGCGATAGGCGGCGAGGGCGGCGAGGGCGGGCGCCCCGGTGTAAGGGCCTCCGCCCAGCACCAGGACGCGTCCGTTCTGGCCCTTGTGTGACGAAGTGGGGGGGAGCGGGTACAGCAGCGCCTCCCCCGGGCCGGTGAACGTCGCCGCCTCCGTGGGGATGCCGATGTCCGCAACCACGACCTCTCCGCAACCATCCTCGTCCATGCCCTCTTTGAGGTCATGGAAGGTGACGGTTATGTCAGGTATTATCGGCTGCGCGGTGCCGAAACCGGAAGGGCAGTCCACCGACACGATGGAGGAGGCGGACGAGATCATGTTTAGGGCGGAGGCGTGCGGCTCCCGCAGCTCGCCGCTGACTCCCAAGCCGAGGACGGCATCAACGACCAGGTCGTAATCGTCGATGTCCGCCTCGGCCAGCATCATCGAGCTATCCTCCACCATCTTGTAGTTGCGCCTCGCAACGTCCGTTCTGATGGACGACTCGTGCTTGACGAGCAGCACCTCCACTTCACGGTAGGGGAGCAGGTGCCTCGCCGCCACGAAGCCGTCGCCGCCGTTGTTGCCGCTGCCGCAGACGACCGCTATCCTCTCCTTGTCGGGGAATCGCTCGAGCACCAGGTCGGAGACGGCGCAGCCCGCCTGCTCCATGAGCATCTCCACCGGCACCCCCCAATGGGCGGAGTTCACATCGAGGACGCGGAACTCGGACACGGGCAACATGCTCTTTATAAGGACGCATGATTTGATAAGCCTTTTCGCGCCCCTGGACAATTCTTTATACAACCAAGGGCATTAGAGCGTAAGAGGAATATGAGGTGAGTGACATTAGGAGACTCGTATTAGATGTTCTGAAACCCCATCACCCCTCAATCATCGACATGGCGGAGAAGCTTTCGGTGTCCACAGGGGTGCTGGGTGTCAACTGCACCGTTTCAGAGGTCGACCAGGAGACTCAGAAGATCAAGATCACGATCGAGGGCAACATGATCGACTACGACTCGGTGTCGGATGTGATCGCCGAGAGCGGCGCGGTCGTTCATTCCATCGACTCGGTGTCGGCGGGCAAGACGCTTGTGGAAGAGGTGGAAACGCCTCAGGACCGCTGAGCGACAAGCTCGCGTCCCAATCTCTGCAACAGCTCGGTCTTGCCGAGCGACCTTTCCACCCTTATCCTTCCCTGGGACTCGGACCAGTTGGCGGGATAGAGTTTGTCGCTCTCTAGCTTGTACTCCAAGCCCAAGGCGCGGACGGCCTTCTCCACCGCCTCCAATGTGGGGCCGTGAACCGCGAGCCGGCGATTGACCCTCCGCCCCTGGGCACGGGACCTCGATTTGTCGAAGTATTCCGGCCAGATTATCCAGGCGGTGTCCTCGTCGTAGCTCATGTCACGGATTCAGAATCAAGGGGATCACTCGACGAGCACCGCGTCGACCGAACCCTTCTGCCCTGGCCTGGAGGTCACCACCGCGTCGCCCACCTCGGTGACGATGGTGGTCCCCTTGTTGATGATGTTGCGCTGGACATAGTTGGGGTTGGCAGGGTTGCTCTTCACGCTGATGATCTTGGCCCGCGTCACCTCGTTGGTCTTGCGGTCCATGACGTTGGCGAGGTCCCCGGAGAGCATCCTGGTCTTGCTGTTGGCACCCTTGGTGCGATACTTCTTCAGGCTCTGAGGGCCGACCTTGGTGTACTGCTTCTCCCTGCCGATCTCAAACTTCCTCTTGCCACGGCTGAGCTTAATACGTCCGCCGGACGGCTTCCTCTTAGACTTACCCTGCCAAAGTGCCATGTCTATTCCTGCTGTGCTAATTATAGTGATGTATAAAACGTTTTGCTTTCCTCAGTAACATCATGGTATCATCCAGCCCTCCGCCTCCTATTAAATGGGCCACTGTGGTCGGGGGTCCTCAGTCCTGGGGGCCGAGCAGCTCGATGGAGATGTCGTCCTCGTCAATGTCCAGAAGGGCGGCGTAACCGTCCCTGGCCGGTCCAGGGTTCATGAATATTATGCCGTCCTCCTCGATGACGCCGCGGGCCTCGTGCACATGCCCCGCCATTACCAGGAGGGGGCGGTGCTTGTCCACCAGCTCCCTGATGGAATGGCTGCCCACGCTTATGCCCGAGGGGATCTCGTCGTTCCTGCCGTAGGGCGGGGTGTGCAGCATCAGCACCATGGCGTCCTCCGCGATGGGGTCCAGCATCTCCCTGATGACCTCCTCGTCCAGCTCGAAGGGGGTCTCGAATATGGTGGGGTTCGAGCCGCCCAGGCCGGCGAACACCATGCCGCCTATGTCCATGGAGACTCCGTGCAGGGACGTGCCCGCTGACGATATCGCCTCCATAATCTCCGGGGGGTCGCAGTTGCCAGGTATGGCATACACGTCCGTTCCCAGGGCGGAGATGAATTCGGCCGCCCACTCGGCGGGTCCGAAATGGGTGATGTCGCCGAGGATCAGGACCGCATCGGCCCCATGGCGCTCTATCCTTTCCTTGGCGGAATTCAGGGACGCCTTCTTGGCGTGTATGTCTGAGATGACTAAGAACCTCATGGCGCTTGCGGATATCCTTTGGTGATACATTAAACTTTCAATCTCAGAGTAACGGGAAGAGCAACGGGTAGGACGCCAGCAGGCCCAGCAGCGCCCCGCCGTTGATCCATGGCAGTCCGGGGGCGGGATCTTCGTCCAGCCTCCTCATCAGCATCCAAAGCCCCAGGGCGCCGCCCGCTGCCACCGCCGCCGCCACGCCCGCGTGGGACCACGTGAAGTACCCTTGCACCGCGGACAGATGATAGTACGCCGACGCGGTCAGCAGACCCGGGACGGCAACGTCCCCCAGACCCATCACGGTGTCGGCGTAGCGCTCGTCCCCTGAACCCAATACGAACATGAGCGGTAGCCGGGACCTGGCGACCCCCTCTGCCAACTTGATCATGTGCCCGCTGCCCTTCACCGCCCAATGGTCGTAAGCGGCCAGCAGAAAAAGCAGTATCGCCGCCGGCAGAGGTGATAGCGAGGCCCCGATGAGCGCCGCCGCCCCCACGCAGAGCACCAAGGCCGCCAGGTTCCTGAAGGCCGTTCCCTTCAGTAGGAACGAGCCACCCAACAGTGCCACGGCGCCGCCGCCGGCGCCCGCCAGGGACGGGATGAAAGCCCCGGTCGCGGCGTGCAAGGGGATGAAGAGGGTGGCCGTTACGGCCACCAGCATAGCCCCTGCCATCATGACGCCAAGGAACATCGTTCTTCCCAGGGTCACAAGGAGCAGCACAACGGCCGTGGCGGCGGCGAACAGTGCCAGGTACACGAGCGTGTTGCTGGGGTCTCCGGGGTCCTCGAACGCCTGCGTCCCCTCGGGAATGAGGGTCACAAGCAGGACGGCGGCGGCGTTGACGGCGAGGAACAACGAAACGAAAGCGGCGGCTTCGCGCATGCCCGTCATACTCATCAAGAAGGCATAACGCGCATTATACATATTATCTCAGGGAGAATGATGGGATGGCGCGGAGAGGGGGATTTGAACCCCCGTGTCCTTACGGACAATAGATTAGCAGTCTATCGCCTTACCAGGCTGGGCCATCTCCGCAGCATTGTTGAAAAAGGGAAGCTGTTATTAAATCTTTGTATACAATGAAAATAAAGCTTTCGCTTCGCCGCCCCGGCCCCCCTTGCTTATTCCGAGAGACGCCGGGCCTACCATTCTCCGACGCAACAGCAAATGTTTATATACCGTTGATGAGACTTAGAATAGCGCCTCCCGAAGCGAGAGGGGCGCCCTCGAAACGGTTAAATACAACATCGATGTTCGAGGGATTGCGTCAAATGCGGGATGCCCCGGAACACCGGGGAATACCGACATCTGGACGCGGAAGATGTATGGAGAAGCAAGATCTCCGCCTAATCGGCGTGCCCTCTTGTTTCTGACGTTCGATGCTGTACCATTAATTGTGTCGTCGTAAGACGGGACACAACCATAGGTGAAACCTGGTGTAACCTGCCAAGTTTCCTTCATCCTAGACGTATAATAATGTCAAATGGATTTGACTCCGGTTGATCCTGCCGGCGGCCACCGCTATAGGAATTCGATTAAGACATGCGAGTCGAGAGTCTTCGGGACTCGGCGGACTGCTCAGTAACACGTGGATAACATGCCCTTAGGAGGGGGATAATCTCGAGAAATTGAGAATAATACCCCATAGGTCATGATCGCTGGAATGCATCATGGCTCAAAGCTCCGGCGCCTAAGGATTGGTCTGCGGCCTATCAGGTTGTAGTGGGTGTAACGGACCCACTAGCCAATGACGGGTATGGGCCTTGAGAGAGGGAGCCCAGAGATGGACTCTGAGACACGAGTCCAGGCCCTACGGGGCGCAGCAGTCGCGAAACCTTCACACTGAGGGAAACCTTGATGAGGGAATTCCTAGTGCCTGCATTTTGTGTAGGCTTTTCTCCAGTGTAGACAGCTGGAGGAATAAGGGCCGGGTAAGACGGGTGCCAGCCGCCGCGGTAATACCCGCGGCCCGAGTGGTGGTCGATATTATTGAGTCTAAAACGTCCGTAGCCTGTTCAGTAAATCTTTGGGTAAATCGGCCAGCTTAACTGACCGAATTCCGGAGAGACTGCTGAACTTGGGACCGGGAGAAGCCAGAGGTACTTCTGGGGTAGGGGTAAAATCCTGTAATCCTAGAAGGACCACCGGTGGCGAAGGCGTCTGGCTAGAACGGATCCGACGGTGAGGGACGAAGCCCTGGGGCGCAAACGGGATTAGATACCCCGGTAGTCCAGGGTGTAAACGCTGCAGGCTTGGTGTTGGGGGTCCTTCGAGGGCGCCCAGTGCCGGAGAGAAGTTGTTAAGCCTGCTACTTGGGGAGTACGTCCGCAAGGATGAAACTTAAAGGAATTGGCGGGGGAGCACCGCAACGGGAGGAGCGTGCGGTTTAATTGGATTCAACACCGGAAAACTCACCAGGAGCGACGGTTACATGAAAGCCAGGCTGATGACCTTGCTAGATTTTCCGAGAGGTGGTGCATGGCCGTCGTCAGTTCGTACCGTAAGGCGTTCTCTTAAGTGAGATAACGAACGAGACCCTCACCATTAGTTGCCACCGGTTCCTCCGGGGGCCGAGCACACTAATGGGACCGCTGGCGCTAAGTCAGAGGAAGGAGAGGTCAACGGTAGGTCAGTATGCCCCGAATCTCCTGGGCTACACGCGCGCTACAAAGGGCGGGACAATGGGCTCCTACGCCGAGAGGCGGAGGTAATCTCGAAACCCGTCCGTAGTTCGGATTGAGGGTTGTAACTCACCCTCATGAAGCTGGATTCCGTAGTAATCGCGGATCACCAATCCGCGGTGAATATGCCCCTGCTCCTTGCACACACCGCCCGTCAAACCACCCGAGTTGGGTTTCAGTGAGGCTGCTTCTAATTGTGGCGGTCGAACTGAGATTCAGCAAGGAGGGTTAAGTCGTAACAAGGTATCTGTAGGGGAACCTGCAGATGGATCACCTCCTACGCTGGGAAGACTCAGTCTTCCCGAGGGGGGCTTCGGCCCCCCTCACAACCAGTATTGCAAGGAAGTCGAAATGATTTCCCGGACAATTCCTGTGCAGGGACACCAGGCACCAAATCAGCATCGAACGTCATCTTCCCAAAACATCTCTGTTCTACGAGCCAATGTTTATTTCTTCCCAACCCCTACTCCAAGTCAATGGACCGAGGCGAGGACTCTCCCGACGGGAGGAAAAGCATAGACCAGCGGATAATGGAGCTCCTCAACCGCCGCGCGGAGCTTCTGTCCGAGGGCCCTGCTGGGCAAAGAGCAGACATGCTCTCCGAGGACGAGCGAATCCTCAAGGAGGTCCTGGCGGAGAACCCCGGCCCGGTGAGGGGCGAGGATGCCGCCGCCGTCTTCCGCGAGGTGTTCTCGCTGTCACGCCGTATCCTCGCCGTTGCGGAGGTGTCCTATCTCGGCCCTGATGCGTCATTCACCCACCAGGCGGCCTACCGCCGTTTCGGCTCCGCCGCCCGCATGGTGTCCTGCGACAGCATACCCTCGGTGTTCCGCGACGTGGAGTCCGGCCGCTCCTCTTTCAGCGTGGTCCCGGTGGAGAACTCCACCGAAGGGGCTGTGACCTACACCCTGGACCTTCTGGTGCAGTCATCGGTGCAGATATGCGCGGAGATCAACCTCCGCATCAGCCATTGCCTGATGTCCGACACTCCTATGGAGTCCATCGATGCGGTGTACTCCCACTCGCAGGTCTTCGGCCAATGCCGCGAGTGGATATCGGAGCGCCTGCCGCACGCGGAGCTGCGCGATGTGAAGAGCACCGCCGACGCCGCCGCCAAGGCCAAGCTCGACGGCAACGCCGCCATCGCCTCGCGCATGGCGTCGGAGCTCTACGGCCTTCCCATACTGCGGGAGTCCATCGAGGACAATCCCGACAACAGCACCCGTTTCCTGGTACTCGCCCGCGACTCCCCGCCGCCCACCGGCGACGACAAGACATCGATATGCTTCGCCCTGCGCGACCGCTCCGGCGCCCTGTACGATGCCCTTAACCCCTTCAAGGAGGGGGACATAAACCTGACCATGATCCAGAGCCGGCCGTCGCGGATGCGCAACTGGGACTACGTGTTCTTCCTCGATATGGAGGGCCACATGCAGGACGATGACATCTCTCAGGCCCTCGCCGAGCTGGAGGAGGGTTGCATCTTCCTCCGCGTCCTGGGCAGCTACCCGCGCAACGACGACCTTCTCCAATAAACGTTCAAGAACAAATAAATACAATCCAGACCATCTTCTGGTCCCGTGAAAACATGAAGTTCATTTTCGTCACGGGAGGAGTCCTCTCCGGTCTGGGGAAGGGCATCACCGCTTCTTCGATAGGCAAGCTGCTCATGTGCAGGGGCCTGAAGGTATCCGCCATCAAGATAGACCCCTATCTGAACATCGACGCCGGAACCATGAATCCATTCGAGCACGGCGAGGTCTATGTGCTCGATGACGGCGGCGAGGTTGACCTGGACCTCGGCAATTACGAGCGTTTCCTCGACATATCGATAAGCAGCGAGCACAACATCACCACCGGCAAGGTCTATCAGACAGTCATCGATAAGGAGCGCCGCGGCGACTACCTCGGCAAGACGGTGCAGATCATCCCCCACGTTACCAACGAGATCAAGGGGAGGATAACAAGCATCGCCCGCGGCAGCAACGCCGACCTCACCATCGTTGAGCTGGGAGGTACGGTGGGCGACATCGAGTCCATGCCCTTCCTGGAGTCCGTCAGACAGTTGGCGGTAGAGGTGGGCAGGGAGAACTGCATATTCCTGCACACCACCCTGATTCCCATATTGGGCTCGGTCGGAGAGCAGAAGACCAAGCCCACCCAGCACTCGGTCAAGGAGCTCATGGCCCTGGGTATCAAGCCCGACCTCATCGTCGGTCGGTCCTCGGTGGAGCTGGACGAAGCGATTAAATCAAAGATTTCCATGTTCTGCGATGTTTCCAAGGAGGCCGTCATCTCCGCGCCCGACTCCCGCTCCATATACGAGGTGCCGCTGGTGCTGGAGAAGCAGGGCGTCTCCGAGCTCATAATCGACAGGATGAGGCTCAAGCCCCTGACCAGGGACATGGACCTGTCGGAATGGAAAGGCTTCCTGCAGAGTGTCCTGTCTCCCAGCATGACGGTGGATATCGCCCTGGTGGGGAAGTACACCGACCTGGCCGACTCCTATCTCAGCCACCTCGAGGCCCTTACACACGCCGCCGCCCAGGAGGACTGCGGCGTGAACGTGCTGTTCACGGACAGCGACCGTCTCCTGTCGGAGGGGCCGGAGGCGGTGCTGGGGAAGGCACACGGGATACTGGTGCCCGGTGGATTCGGCACCCGCGGGGTGGAGGGGAAGATCGTCGCCGCCCGCTACGCCCGGGAGCAAGGCATTCCCTTCGCCGGTGTCTGCCTAGGGTTCCAGGTGGCGACCGTCGAGTTCGCCCGCAACGTAATCGGCCTGGAGAGGGCCAACAGCACCGAGTTCGACCCCCGGTCACTCCACCCGGTCATCGATCTGATGCCGGAGCAGCGTGAGCTCAACTCCAAGGGCGCCACCATGAGGCTGGGGTCCATGAAGGTCATGATAAGGGAAGGCAGCAGGGCCCATTCCCTCTATGGTAGCACCGAGGCCTGGGAAAGGCACAGGCACCGCTTCGAGGTCAATCCCGAGTACATCGACCAGTTCGAGCGGGCGGGATGGCGATTCAGCGGTCGTTGCGAGGAGGGCCGCCGCATGGAGATTGGCGAGCTGGAGGACCACCCCTTCTTCATGGCCTCCCAGTTCCATCCGGAGTTCAAATCGCGGCCTGGAAGGCCGTCCGCCATGCACTCCGGCCTGGTGCAAGCGGCGATGCAAAGGAAGCGGGACTCCTGAAGGGCGTGAAGCCAAACCTTTTATAACCCTTACCCATAATCGAGCCCCGATACCATGGCAGACGATTACCTGGAGTTGTTGGACAGGGCCAAAGAGACGCTTCCCGAGACCATCGAGAAGCATGAGAGGTTCAAGATCCCCGAGCCCGACATCCTCCAGGAGGGTAAGATAACCGTCCTGAGGAATTTCGTGGACATCACCGACTCCCTGCGCCGGGAACCGGAGCACATGCTCCAGTTCCTGCTACGCGAGATGGGCGCCCCCGGCAACCTCGAGGGCAGGAGGGCCGTCTTCAAGGCCAAGCTCAGCGCCAGCCAGTTGATGGAGCGCATCGAGAACTACAGCGACACCTTCGTGGTCTGCTCGGAGTGCGGACGCCCGGACACCCGCATGGTGAAGGACGGCAGGATCATGACGCTGGAATGCGACGCCTGCGGCGCCCACCGGCCCGTGCACGTCCGAAGGACGATCAAGTCCGACCTCTCCAACCAGCTACGCGAGGGCGGCGTGTACGAGCTCTTCATCCAGGATGTGGGCAAGAAGGGCGACGGCGTGGCCAAGTTCAACAACCGCGTGATATTCGTGCCCGGGGCGGTCAAGGGCACAAGGGTCAAGGTCAAGGTGACCAAGATATCGGGCAGCACCGCCTACGGCATGGTCACCCAGGAGCCGGTCACGCAGTGACCGCCAGGCAGCGATGAAGTTCCACGTCGAATCGTACGGCTGCACCATGAACCAGGGCGAGGGCGGGGAGCTCTCGCGCAAGCTCGCGGCATTGGGCCATTGTCCCGAAGGCTGCGCAGAGGACGCTGAGATCGTCGTACTCAACACCTGCACGGTGGTCGAGACCACCGAGCTGCGCATGCTCAGACGTCTGCAGGAGCTGCGCTCCCATGGCAAGGAGCTGGTCCTGACCGGATGCATGGCCAAAGTCCAGGCGCCGGTGCTGTCAGAGGCCTCTCCCGAGTCGATGATCGTTCCGCCCCAGCAGTATCCGGCCTTCTGCGAGGAATTCCGCTCCCGTTACGGGGAGGGAGGACCGCCCCAGGCCGTCCTGAGGTCGGGGCCGGCAATAATCCCCATAGCCCAAGGATGCCGTGGCTCGTGCAGCTACTGCATAACCCGCTTCGCCCGTGGCGGGCTGCGCAGCGTGCCCGTCGAGGAGGTGGAGGAGAGCTTCCAAGAGGCCATCGGACAAGGGGCGAAGGAGCTGCTTCTGACATCCCAGGACAACGGGTGCTACGGGCAGGACATAGGAAAGGACCTCCCCTCGCTTCTCGAGGCGCTGCTGAGTCAAGAGGGTGATTTCCGCATCCGGCTGGGGATGATGAACCCCGAGCATTTCCTTACGATGGCGGACGAACTGATGGACTGCATGGAGGACCCCCGCGTCTTCCGCTTCCTGCACCTCCCGGTGCAGAGCGGCAGCGGCCGGGTGCTCAAGGCCATGAACAGACGCTATCAGCCCGACGAGTTCCTCACAGCGGTTGATGAAGCGAGGGAGAGGCTCCCCGACATCGCCCTCTCGACCGATGTGATAGTCGGATTCCCCGGTGAGGGGGAGGAGGACCACCGCGCCACCGTGGAGCTTTTGGAGCAAGCGAGGCCGGACACGATCAACGTCACCCGCTTCTCCCCTCGGCCGGGCACGGAGGCCGCCACGATGCCAGGGGCCCCGCACGGCAGGGTGAGTAAGTCCCGGTCGCGGGAGGTGAGCTCCCTGAGGATGACATTGGGGTGGAGCATCAACAATGCCATGGTGGGGACGGAGGCGCAGGCCCTGGTCAGCGAGCGGGGCACGGAAGGGAGCATGATATGCCGCAGCGACTGCTACCGCCCGGTGGTCATCCCCGCAGGGCCGGACATCGGCGAGAGGCTGACGCTGCGCATAGTCGATGCGGCGCCCACCCACCTCTTCGGCGAGCCAGCCGACTGACCATCGTTATATATTCGAACTAGAATCACGACAACACAGTCCCGTGGTGTAGTGGTCAATCATGCCGGCCTTTGGAGCCAGCGACGGGGGTTCGAATCCTCCCGGGACTACCATCCATACCCTCCTGGCCGCGGATTGTGTTCGGGACTACTTGTTAATGAGATATGCCGAGCCTATCATCATCAATCCTCCGATGATCGCCAGGATCATTCCATAACCGATTGAGAACTCAATCGTCCCGACGAGGAAATCGATTCCGTACTCCATCAACGATTGGTAGGTGAGTATGCAGCTGATAACGACCGCCAGGCCTAAAGAGATCCCCACGATGGTTGACGGCAGCCCCTTCCTGTCAATTAGTACCAACGCACCGAACAGGACGGCCGCGATAACCGCATACGCTGGATAGCTTCGATACTCCTGCTCCCCATCATTGTATATGTCCGTGCCCGTCAGCTCGGTGTCCTCCGACACCCCCAAGACCGTGGTGGTCGCGACCATCCAAGGCATAAACACCGATACGATCACGATCGCCGCCGCCACGATGCCTATGGCCTTGATATTGCTCATGCCCGTCATCCCCATTCACATCCCCTTCTTCTCTGACCGTGTGTATTCACACAGGACAGCTAGAGTGTGACAGAATGCAATCGTGCAATGATCATCTTTTCAAATCATGACCTAGATGCAGACTGATCAACTCAATGTGGTCTATAAACAACATGTCCTGTATTTATAAAATACTCAATTTCAATTGTGAGGAATGATACATGATATCGGTCATCTCCTGTATTCCTCTGTTTAGAAGAGAAAAAGTTCATCTAAATCAGTCTCCGCGGCCCGCAATGAGCACATTCTAGCTCGCAGGGATAGCAATGACGAGTGACAGTATCACAAAGGACCAACCTCGAATGCTCCAATCAAAAGGATTGGAGGCGTGCGGTCAACAACACCCCCCTCCCGAAGACGAACTTCGTGTAGCCCTCTGAGATGAACGGGTCAAGGTCGATAGGTCACCGAGGGGAGGCCGGAGGCCACCGAAGTCAAAAATTTGTTGCGACGGGACCGCATGCCCTCGGCCGTCGAAACGGGGGTCTTATCGGATCGGCCCGATTTCATGCACATCATCCGGGCGAATAGCATGCCCAGGCCCATGTGCTGAGAGGCCGCCTCCAGTGCATCGGGTATTTCTCCGAGATGAGTTACAAGATCCTCACGGGCATAAGGAATGCGATCGCTTGCTCTACCATGTCTCAAAGGAGCCTGTGCCCGATCATCCAATGATTCCGTCCAAGGCTCTGAGCGGGTCCTCCCGCCTGTCCGTGCCCACCAATACCCCGATCGCCGTAAACAGTGCTCAGCATGACGCCCTGATGACCGCTCATGGTGTAGGCCTTGTTACGGTGGGTAAGAAGCCGGGATCGTATGCCCCCGCCGCCGTATTACGTTATGCCGCGGTAGCCTACCGTACTGACGGAGGCGATCTCACTGGCGAATATACGCCTTTTTATGAGGGGGCGGCAGTCGATCAGCAAACCATCCTCATCGACGGTGACGGCCGTCCTGTTGTGGAGAAGCAGCGCGTGGGCGGCTATGCCGACAATGGCAGTCATGAGTGTCAGACCCAGCCCGGGAGGGGGTGGCCGCTCACCTTGATGTCGAATCCCGATCGATTACAGGCATCAAGACCGCCATCATCGCCAGGAATCCGCAGACCAAATGGATGAAAGGCGGTTTCTCATTCTGTATCACTTGGAATACGATTCTGCCCATGCCGCCTTTTCGTCAAACGCATATAACAACCCGCGTCCAAGGCCGTGGCGAAGAATGGGACCATAACGACCCGACGGAGGGACAGTTACAAGAATATGGAAGGGTAAAGCGTTGAAGTGGTTTGGTCACTGCGGAAGCAGATCTGTCCTAGAACCTGTCACGTCGCGGGGGGGCGTGCTTCTTGAAGCAGTCCCTGCAATAGACGGGCTTGCCCTGGGTAGGCTTGAAGGGCACTTCGCACTCCTGATTGCAGTCAGTGCATGTGGCCTTGTGGAACTCCCTAGGGGGTCTATCCCTGTCAAAAGACATCTTTTTCTCATCTCCTTTTCTTATAAGATCGATTCCCGTTTTCTACGCCCAACTCAACCAATATCTTGTTCTCAGGGATATGACCAGGCTATAGTCTTCCGTATGACCAATCTGTAGGGTGACTCAGCGCTCTACTATATTAACGGTTGTATGCTATACCGACCGTAAACGCTGTCATGCGGGTTATTGACAGCGTTTCCTAGTATTTGCACACATTACGAATGTCTATGAAACCCGGGTTAGACACATAACGCGTTTTCAACCTCGCATCCGCTGAGGCTAGGCGCCTTCAACGAGCGTGCCGCGTTCTCAGTCACGTCCGTTACGCCTCGAATCGCTACAGGATTAAATGTCCGGGCGCCTTCGGCGCCGGGACGGGCGGTCCTTTGCCCCTGAGACGTCAGGGGTCTGAAATCGTTGAAATGTGCATTTTGATCCGTCCTCCCTTCTTCATCACCGTAATTGAGAACGAACCCAGCCCCTCCACCGGCGTTTCCGCCTTCATGGTGCTGAACTCCGGGCATAGGAACGTACCATGGAAAGTCGGGGAGGGAATTAGTGACACCAGGATTCGATCCTCGATCTCATCCACGGAGATGCACCGGGCGGCCGCGCTGCCAGAGCAGCCCCTCTCGGGCCGAGAGTCACAGCATCCTCATGGTCCCCTGCCGTGACAGTCAGCCAGATGGTATCGAAGGTCTTTATCCGACGAACTCGCAATGGCCAGAGGGGATGAGGTCCAAACCATCATGAAAGCAGGATGCAACCACGGTCATCGCCAGGGCGGCATAAGAATAATGATGAAAAATAGGTCCGGCCGAGCGTCTCGCTCCCTTCATATCATGGCGGATGCTACAATAAACTCTTATACTGAAAAAGTATTTCAAATTTAATTGAAATCATCTAAGCGAACATGGCGCCAGTCGAAAACGTTAGGCCGCAGCGTGGCCGAAGAAGGCCCCGTCCCTCGCCCGGGAAATCGTAGCCTGGAAGGGGCGGCATTCTTCAGCGCTAACCGGTCCAGGGGGCCGTGTTGGCGGATTAAGTACCAGGTACATCGATCACGAGAGGAGGCGATAACATCAAGATAGAGATATTGGGGACCGGATGCGCGAAATGCAAGAAGCTGTACAAACTCGTCGAAAAGGCGGTGCAGGAGCTGGGCGTTGAGGCGGACGTGGTAAAGGTCGAGGACATCGAGGCCATGCTGGAGCGCGGTGTGATGATCACACCCTCTCTGTTCATAGACGGCGAAGAGGTCAGCGGCGGACGCATACCGGGGAAGGACGAGCTCAAAGAGCTCATCTCTGCGGCGAAAGCATGATCTCAAGCCTGGCGAACCCCCTCCGCTCCTGCGATGGTGCCGTGATAGGGCTCATGGTCCATACATGCTCAGAACCATGCAGCTCGGACGGCGGCGACGTGTTGACCACAGGGCGATCGCGGCCGTGGAAAGCCTTCACTGGCTCCCTGGTCGGCCCCTGGCAGGTGTCTCCGCATCGGAATGGCGCGGAACGCCAAGCGGAGGCATGATGTCGGTGATGTACGGCTGTGAATATAGGAGCTCGCATAATGATAGCCGATTCCAGGAACAGGGGCTTTCTGTCACGTGCCGGCAAAAGGCAAGGTTTAGGCGGATCACGACCCGGCGAGGGGCCGCGCCGATGCCATTCGATGTAAGAACAAATTCCCCGCACACCGACTCATACGCAGGTCAGGACCGATGGCCGGCCGAGTCCGTGATGTTGGATAAGCGAAGATAAAGGATTGAAGGAGGAAAAGCATGACCAGCAAGGTAATGGTGCACATGAACATTTGTGACAAGGTCAGCACCGTCACAGTAACCACCAATGAGAACGACAACTATGATGTGAGCGTCGCCAGTTCCTGTGCCAATGTAAAGGACTACGTGGAAGAGCTGAAGGATCTGACATTGGTGGACTTGACGGACAAGATGAACGGCAGGGTGTTGGACAGGTTCCGGACGGTGAAGATGAGCGCCAATTGCGCCGTGCCTTCCGGCGTTCTGACCGCCGCCTGGATAGAGGCGGGGCTTATCGCCAAATCGCGGGCCAGGGAGAAGGGGAGCAACGTCATAGAGTTCCTTCAAGACTGACATGGGGGGCGGCCGTTCCATATGATTTTGGCAGCGAGTCCTGGCCTTTGGAGCGGATGAAAGGGATGCATGATGGGGCCGTCCTCGGACCTGAGCCATCATTGAAAGGCCCTCAGACATCGGCGTACCATGTTCGTGAAATCCAAAATATATCCGTTTAAAGATGCTGATGCATCGGCGCCAAGGCTCAGCCGATAGGCATTTTTATATAACATGCAATCAATTCCATTTCAAAATAGTTTGAAACACTTTGGGTCAAGAACAGAACAAGAACTATGAGTGAAGGCATTGAGCACGAAGAAGCACGCATGATCTGTGATATCAGCACATATTTACAGACTCATTGGATGATGACTCCTGCACCGGTCACGGTCTGTGGGAATCAAGAATGCTTGCTGAGACCATCCCGCTGATAGCTGAAGAACTCAACCTGTGCGAACCCAGCGGAAACGCCATAAACGGAATGTGAGGAACACAACGAGGAGAGATCGAGCATGTTGAACGAAAGAGAGAAGGAGATCGCTGCGATAGCCGCCTCAGTGGCCGGTCACTGCCAACCTTGCCTTGAGCACCATCTCAGCAAGGCAAGGGACCTTGGAATCGAGAACGAGGAGATAGAGAAGATCTATAAGATAGCGGGTACGGTCAGCGACAAAGGTGACGAGAGGATGATGGAGTTCGCTCTGAACGCTCTGAAGAATCACAACGAAATTCCAGTTTGCGGATGCGATCCCGGTTGCGACTGTTGAGACATAGGAGGAACTCTGGCATTGCTCCATTTTGGAGCCTCAAACAACTTTCATCACCCTTGTCTGTTCCTAAATTCGTTCTTCCATTGACGTTTAGGCCTGTACGGCGGATGGTCGTGAGCGAAAATGTCCTATGGGTCACATCCCCACGTCGCTCGTCCGATAATCAGAAAGTATTATCTTGCTCCCCGTAGAATGGACTGACCATGGCATGGAAACCGATATTCTGCGAGAAGCTCTGCCCGGTCTGCAAGAAGGCAAGGGCTGGAGACCCGAAAGCCGTGCAGTCCCAGAGGAAGCAACTCGCCAAGTTCGGGCCCGAAGGATGCATGTTCGGAAGGGCGCGGACGAAATACTACGGCGTCACCCCCGACAAGCCAGTGCCTCCTGAGAAGAGATGATTGCTCCAAGGCGTTATTCCTTGGAGATAATGGTGCATTGTCCCGAGGGCCGTAGAGCGCAAACGTTGTCGGAATCCTTGGGCCCTGACAACGAAGGCTATGTCGAGGGGATCAGAGAGGGCGAATGGCTCATCTTCCGCATGTCTGCCGTCGATGCCGGAACGCTCAAGCAGAGCGCCGATGACCTGTTGTCCTGCCTGAAGGTCGCTGACGAGGTCTCATCCCTTTGATGGAACACCGTCACGGGTCTTGACGGCCACGCCCTTGCTGAATGCCAGCATCTCGTCCATGGTCATCATCGCCCTCCCCACGGCCACCAGCTCGTCGTCGGCCGAGACCACCATCACCTCGTCCATGGGCCTCGTCTCCGGGTCGCAGTCGGAGACGAAGGCGCAGAACACGTTCCTACCCTCGCGGTTGAAGGGCACCGCATCGTCCATCACCGTGACCCTCATCGTCGGCGCCTCGAGGCCACCGATGAGCTTGGCGGCGCCTTCGGGCCTCAGGGTGTAGAAGCCGTCGGAGGCGCGCATCGACAGGACGTGCTCGCCCGCGACCAGTACATTGCGGATCTTCCCCGTCTTCCGGGACACGACCAGCTCCAGCGGCCCATCGAGGAGCAGCGAGGCGGCCTCGTCTCCGAACTGATACCTGGCAACGGCGACCGCCCGCAGGGCGTTCACGTCGTAATCGCCGCCCGCGGGGATCTTGCCGCTGCGCGCCAGCCCGTGGGCGGCCACGAAGCTCTCCATCCCCGCGTCCGCCGATGTCTCGGCGTCGCCGTCGCTGAGGCCGGGGAACAACGACTGCGCCAGCGGATAGATCTCATCGAGCTCGGGCGGGACGGCGCCGAAGACGGTCCTCACCAAGGGCAGCGCCCCTTGTGAAAGCAAGGACTGGAAATCCTCGCCTTGGTAACGGCCGTGGGGCTTGCCCCGCTCCTCCAACTGGACGTATTCCGCGAACGGAGGCTGGTAGCGGTGCCGTGACCGTTGATGATAGCGTTGGAACACAGGACGCCCCAAGGTCTCCGGGCCGGTGTAGAACATCGCCCCGTCGCGGCTGAGGGGCTCGTGCCTCTCCAGGAAATCGGCGTGGTCGCCGACGCGGCGCAGCCCGTCCAAGAGGGCGGGGTGGGCGCGGCAGCGCGACTCCGTCAGCTCCCACAGCGTCCCCTCCGATATGGCCCTTCTCACCCGTGCCATCTCCTTCTTCAGCTCGTAGAGGTTGTGGCGCGCGATGACAGTCCCCCTCTCTTTGGAGGGCAGCCCCCGTAGCGACTCCAGGTCGTGGACGCCGCAGGCGGGGCAGTCGCATTCGAGACCGTGCATGTCCTGTAGCCGAGCGGTGCCGTCGACGAACATCAAGCGGTCGTCGCGGGCGAACTTGGCATAGGAGGCGGAATCGAACATGTCGCATCCCAGCAGCGTGGCCAGAGCGATCAGCATGGGGTGCCCGGCGCCGAAAAGATGCACCGGCCTCGCCGGGGACATCCCTTTCTTCGAGGACACGATGACGTCCACCAGCTCGCGGTAGCGGTACTGCTCCATCAGCGGCACCACCCCGCCGATGGGGTGCACGTCAACTTCCATGGCGGCCATGGAGCTGCCGCAGTCCTCTCTGAGGCGAGGGTACACCGACCCCTGCACGACGCCGGCGAGCATCATGTCCCCCTTCATGGCGGCGGCCTCCTCCGTCCGTTGCAAAGTAATCTCGACGGAGGCGGCGGTCTGCTCTTCGGTCCAATACGGTTCGGCGAAGATGTCAAGCACGGTGCCTATGTCGCTTCCCACCGACCTCTGGAATCCGATGATCTCTTCGTTACTGACCTCGACCTCGCCGTACATGTGCGATTGGAAGGTGCCGGAGTCGGTCATGACCACACCCGGGTAGTCAAGGAGACCGTGCAGGCCTTCGGCCAGCGCCCTCTCCCTCAGCGTCTCGCTGTTGCGTATTATGTACGAGTTGGTTATCAGACCTTTGAAACCGAAGTGATGGTAGAGCTCGGAGGGGCTGACGGTCGCCAGCTTGGGATTGATCACTGGCAGCAGAGCGGGGGTCTCGAGCTTGGCCCTGGGGGTGTGCAGCACGCCTATACGGGCCAGCCCGTCCCGCTTGACGATCTCGAACATCGATGTCCCCATCGGCTAACCTATATAAATGGTGATAGCCGCAGGGGCTTAGCTCAGTTGTCGCGGGCGTCCGCCAAGGCCTTGGATATGGCGTTCTTGAGGACGATGTCGGGTATGTCCTCGATGATGCATCGGTTCCAGTCCAACGGGTCGCGCTCCTCCTCGTCGACGCCGCAGCCGCCGGAGCCGCAGGCGCCGCTGCAGGTGCCGCAGTCCTTGGATGAGGGTATGACCAGGTCCAGGCCTTCTAGCACCTCCGCCACGGCCCTTCCGTTTATGAGGACCTCGTTGCTCTCTTCGGAGTCGTCGGGCAGCTCGGTCTCCCGCAGGCGGATGCTGACCCCCGCGTACTTCACCTCGCCCACCAAGGAGCCCAGGTACTCACTGAAGTCGTAGACGTCCCGACGGCTCTCCTCGAAGGGCCGGTCCAAGGAGTATTTGCGACGGTACTCGATGTCCAACATGGGGATGGATTCCCCGCCACGGTAGAAAAATCCTTCCAAGCTACGATAATCTTTTAACGTCAGCGGCGCTCAGGCATTCAGATGAGCAGCTCCTACGGCCACAAGATGATCATCGCCGTGCGCGACGACCTCAAGCTCTCCAAAGGCAAGACCGCCGTGCAGGTCGCTCATGCATCGGTCAACTGCGCCCTCGCATCCAGCAAGAACGACAAGAAACGATTCAAGGCCTGGCATGATGAGGGGCAGAAGAAGGTCACGCTCCGTCTCAAGGACCTGCAACAACTGTACGAGCTCAAGTCCAAGGTGGAGGCGGCAGGGGTAACAACTTCGGTGATCAGTGACGCGGGCCATACGGAGGTGGAGCCCGGTACCGTCACCTGCATCGGCGTTGGGCCCGCGGACGAAAGGCTCATCGACCGATTGACGGGCGACCTCAAGCTGATGTGAAGTGCCGTGCTACCCGTTCCCGCCGTCCACGACCAATACCGAGCCGGACCCTTTGGATTGGCCCCCCTGGGCTGGAAAAGATTTTAATAGTATCTCAAGTTAGACCATCAGGGTTGAATCGGTTCAAAAAACCATCAACCTTTAATACAACAATACGAATCGCAGAACGCTTCAGATAGAGGTGAAATAGTGGGAAGAGGTCTACACACCGCAAGGAAACTGGCGAGCGACCGTCAGAAATTCCGATGGCATGACAGGGCGTACAATAAAAGGATGATGAAGACCAAGCAGAAGGCGGACCCGCTGGAGGGCTCCGCCCAGGCCCGCGGCATCGTCCTGGAGAAAGTAGGCATCGAGGCCAAGCAGCCCAACTCCGCCATACGCAAGTGCGTCAAGATACAACTCATCAAGAACGGCCGTCAGATCACTGCCTTCGCGGTCGGTGACGGCGCCATCAACTTCATCGACGAGCACGACGAGGTGGTCGTCGAAGGCATCGGCGGCAGGATGGGCCGTTCATACGGCGACATCCCCGGTGTCCGTTACAAAGTCATCAAGGTGAACGAGGTGTCCCTGAACGAGATGGTCAGGGGCCGCAAGGAGAAACCGGTACGGTGATACTGAATGTCTGAGAATACTTATGGCGACGTTCTCGTTTTCGGGAAGTACGACCTCTCTGAGGTCACTGTCGAGGATGGCGGCCTGGCCAAATACATAGACCTCACCCCCACGAACATACCCCACTCCGGCGGCAAACATGCCAACCGCTGGTTCGGGAAGGCCAAGGTGAACATCGTCGAGAGGCTGGTCAACAACGTGATGCGGACCGAGGACTTCACCGGCAAGAAGACCAAGGCTTACAAGGCGGTATCTGAAGCGTTCGACATAATCGCCGAGAAAACCAAGAAGAACCCGGTGCAGGTGTTGGTGGAGGCGTTGCAGAACGCCGCCCCCCGTGAGGAGGTCACCCGCCTGCGGTTCGGGGGCATATCCGTCCCCAAGGCGGTGGACGTATCACCCTCGCGGAGGCTCGACATCGCCCTGCGCAACATAAGCAGGGGAGCGGTGAAGGCCTCGTTCAAGAACAAGAAGTCCGTCTCCGTCTGCATCGCCGAGGAGCTAATATTCGGCAGCAAGAACGAGATGAACAGCCAGGGCGTGTCCAAGAAGGAAGAGATAGAGCGTGTCGCCCAGTCGGCGAGGTGAATGTGCCGTTAAGTTAAGTGATATTCATGGGCAGGAAAGAGGACAACATAAAGAAGGCCACGCTCCTGATGAACAAGCCTGAGTTCATCCGCAACATCGGGACCGCGGCGCACATCGATCACGGAAAGACCACCCTCAGCGACAACCTGATCGCCGGGGCGGGAATGATGTCCGAGGAACTCGCCGGCAAGCAGCGGTTCATGGACTACGATGAGCAGGAGCAGGCCCGGGGCATAACCATCAACGCCGCCAACGCATCGATGGTGCACGAGTACAATGGCAAAGAGTACCTCATCAACCTCATCGACACCCCCGGCCACGTCGACTTCGGCGGAGACGTCACCAGGGCCATGCGCGCCTTGGACGGGGTGCTGATCCTCGCCTGCGCCGTGGAGGGCGTCATGCCCCAGACCGAGACCGTCATCCGGCAGGCTCTCAAGGAGAGAGTGAAGCCGATGCTGTTCATAAACAAGGTAGACAGGCTCATCAACGAGCTCCAGGTCACGCCGGAGTCGATGATGGAGAAGTTCACCAAGATCATCACCGAATTCAACAAGCGCGTCGCCACCCAGCTGCCCGCGCCTCTTAACAAGGAGTGGCAGGTGAAGGTGGAGGACGGCACCGTGGCCTTCGGCTCCGCCTACAACAACTGGGCGATATCCGCCCCTTACATGCAGAAGAGCGGCATCACCTTCAAGGACGTCTTCGACTACTGCGTCAACGGGAATCAGAAGGAGCTGGCCAAGAAATCGCCGCTCCACGATGTGGTCCTCGACATGACCATCAAGCACATCAAGGACCCCGTGGCCTCGCAGAGGATCAGGATACCCATCATATGGAAGGGCGAGACCGAGTCCAAGATCGGCACCCAGATGTACAATTGCGAGCCCAACGGCGACGTGGCCCTGATGGTGAACAAGATCATCATAGACCCCCACGCCGGAGAGGTGGCGGTGGGGAGGCTGTTCTCGGGAACGGTGAAGAAGGGCCAGAGCCTCTGGATCCCCGGGATGCCCAACCAGCAGAGGGTGCAGACCGTGGCCCTCGCCGTGGGCGCCGACCGCATCGCCGTGGAGACCTGCTGCGCCGGCAACATCGTCGCCGTGACCGGTCTCAGGGACGCGGTGTCCGGATCAACGGTGTCCACCATCAAGGAGATGGAACCGTTCGAGAAGATCACCCATTACTCCGAGCCGGTGGTCACCAAGGCCATCGAGGCCAAGCACATGAAGGACCTCCCCAAGCTGGTGGAGCTCCTGCGCTCGGTGGCCAAGGCCGACCCCTCACTCAACATCGAGATCAACAACGAGACCGGCGAGCACCTGATGTCCGGTATGGGCGAGCTCCACCTGGAGATCACCGAGTACCGCATCACCCACGAGCAGGGGGTGGAGATCACCGCCTCGCCGCCGATCGTGGTCTACCGCGAGTCGGTGGCCAAGAGGGCGGGCCCATTCGAGGGCAAATCCCCCAACAAGCACAACAAGTTCTACATCGTCGTGGAGCCCCTGGACCCCGAGATAGCCAAGGCCATCAAGGCCAACGAGCTCCCTCAGGGCAAGCTCAAGGACCCCAAGGCCATCGCCCGCCAGCTGGTGGAGATGGGCATGGACAAGGAGGAGGCCAAGGGCATCATCATGTTCAAGGACGACAACGCCTTCTTCGACAACACCAAGGGGATCCAGTACCTGCACGAGACGATGGAGCTAATCAAACAGGCCTTCGAGGAGACCGTCACCGTCGGGCCGCTCGCGGCCGAGAGGGTCAGCGGAGTCAAGGTCAAACTCATGGACGCCAGGCTGCACGAGGACACCATACACCGTGGGCCGGCGCAGGTGATACCGGCCGTGAGGTCGGGCATCTACGGCGCCATGTGCCAGGCGGGCAGGGTCCTCACCGAGCCGGTGCAGAAGGTCTTCATCAACGTCCCCCAGGACTACATGGGCGATGCGGTGAGGGAGATCCAGTCCCGGCGCGGAGTCATCGATGAGATGGGCCAGGACGGCCCGGACGCAGCGGTGACGGCCATCACTCCGGTGGCGGAGATGTTCGGTTTCGCCAGCGCCATCCGCGGCGCCACGCAGGGGCGGGCGCTGTGGTCCACCGAGAACTCGGGTTTCGTAACGTTGCCCGGAGAGCTGCAGCCTCAGGTGGTGAAAGAGATCCGGCAGAGGAAAGGGCTCAACCCCGAGCCATACGATGCCAACTACTACTCCGCATGAAGGTAAGCTTAAATAAGAAAGATAGTATGGTGAAAAAGAATCCAAGGACTCATAATGAGTGATCAATAGTAGGAGGAAAAGAAATGGCAGCAGACAAGCCCCATATCAACATGGTAGTTATCGGTCACGTCGACCATGGAAAGTCCACCCTGGTGGGCAGGTTACTACTCGAGACCGGTTCCATAGAGCCCCACATCGTCGAGAAGTACAAGAAACAGGCCGCTGAGAAGGGGAAAGGCTCCTTCTATTTCGCCTGGGTCATGGACGGACTGAAGGAAGAGAGGGAGCGCGGCGTCACTATCGACGTCGCCCACAAGAAGTTCTACACCGACAAGTACTTCTTCACCGTTATCGACGCCCCCGGTCACCGTGACTTCGTCAAGAACATGATCACCGGCACCAGCCAGGCCGACTGCGCGGTCATAACCGTCTCCGCCATCGAGGGCCCGCAGGCCCAGACCAAGGAGCATGTGTTCCTGGCCACCACCCTCGGCGTCAAGCAGATCATCATCGTCGTCAACAAGATGGACGCCGTCGACTTCGACGAGGCGAAGTTCAACGAGGTCAAGACCGCCACCTCCAAGCTCCTGGCAATGGTGGGCGCCAAGCCCGACACCGTTCCGTTCATACCCGCGTCCGCCCTCACCGGCGACAACGTGGCGAAACTCTCCGACAACACACCCTGGTACAAGGGCAAGACAGTCCTCCAGGCCCTGGACGACTTCAAGGAGACCGACAGGCCGGTCGACAAGGCGCTGAGGATGCCCATACAGGACGTCTACACCATCACCGGCATCGGCACTGTCCCCGTGGGGCGTGTGGAGACCGGCGTGTTGAAGCCCAACATGAAGCTCTCCTTCCAACCCTCCAACAAGGTGGGCGAGGTCAAGAGCATCGAGATGCACCACGAGGTCCTTTCCAAGGCGGAGCCCGGCGACAACGTCGGCTTCAACGTCAGGGGCATCGCCAAGAACGACGTGCGCAGGGGGGACGTAGCCGGTCCGGCGGACAACCCGCCGACCGTCGCCAAGTCCTTCACCGCCCAGATCGCGGTGCTGAACCACCCCTCGGTGATGACAGTCGGTTACACCCCGGTGTTCCACTGCCACACCGCCCAGGTGGCCTGCAGGTTCGTCGAGCTCATCAAGACCATCGACCCCAAATCCGGCCAGCCGAAGGAGGAGAACCCGCAGTTCCTGAAGACCGGCGACATCGCCCTGGTCAGGGTGGAGCCCACCCGGCCCATGGTCATCGAGAACGCCAAGGAGTTCCCCCAGCTGGGCAGGTTCGCCATCAGGGACATGGGACAGACCGTCGCCGCCGGTATGTGCGTCGACATCGAAAAGAGGTAAAACACCTCCCTTCCCTTTTTATATTCGGGGTAGAACATGTCACAGCGAGCTAGGATTTCACTCAGCGGCACCGACCCGGAGAAGGTCGACAGCGTATGCACCCAGATCCGTGGCATATCCACAAGGACCGGTGTGGCCATACGCGGCCCGGTCCCGTTGCCCACCAAGAAGCTCAAGGTCCCGTGCCGCAAGTGCCCCGACGGAGAGGGCACGGAGACATGGGACCGATGGGAGATGCGCATCCACAAGAGGCTCATAGACCTCGACGCGGACGAGCGCGCCCTTCGCCAGCTGATGAGGATACAGGTCCCCGATGGCGTCAACATCGAGATCGTCCTCCGCAGCACGTAAAAACTGACTCCAACGAGTCTCCTTTAACACAAACCATCTCTTCTTCCGAAGTTATTAATCCTAATTCATCATCCACCACCTCGCAGAGGTAGCATCGATGAGGAGCGACAAGATAAAGACCGGCCTGGACAAGGCGCCTTCGCGCAGCCTGCTGCGGGCCACCGGCCTCAGCGACGAGGATTTCGTCAAACCGTTCATCGGCATTGCCAACTCATGGAACGACATCGTTCCTGGCCATGTGCACCTCGATCGCATAGCCGACGCGGTGCGGGAGGGCATCGAGGAGGCCGGAGGCGTCGCCTTCACCTTCGGCGTGCCCGGCGTCTGCGATGGCGTCGCCATGGGCCACCAGGGGATGCGCTATTCATTGGTCTCGCGCGAGACCATCGCCGACTGCTGCGAGGTAATGGTGCAGTCCCACTCCCTGGACGGATGGGTGGGCGTCACCAACTGCGACAAGATCACCCCGGGCATGCTAATGGCGGCCGGCCGTTTGGACGTTCCTGCGGCCATGGTCACCGGGGGGCCGATGGAGGCCGGAAAACTGGAGGGCGTGCCCGCCGACCTGCAGACGGTGTTCGAGGCGCTTGGCCAGTACCGCGCAGGCAAGCTCGACGAATCAGCGGTGCACCGCGCTGAATGCGCCGCCTGCCCGGGCGAGGGCAGCTGCTCCGGTCTGTTCACTGCCAACACCATGGCTTGCCTCACCGAGGTCATGGGCCTTAGCCTGGAGGGCTGCGGCACCATGATGGCCAATGACCCGCGCAAGCTGGAGCTGGCGCGGGAGACCGGTAGGAGGATGGTAGAGCTCGCCAAGAAAGGCGTTACCCCGCGGACGATAGTCGATGCCGCGTCCATAAGGAACGCGGTGCGCGTGGACATGGCCATCGGTGGCTCCACCAACACCGCACTGCACATACCCGCCATCGCCAGGGAGTTCGGCGTCGACATGAACCTCGACCTCTTCGATTCGATATCGCGCGAGATACCGCACATAACCAGCCTGAGGCCGGGAGGTCCATACCACATGCGCGACCTGGAGGAGGCGGGAGGCATCCCGGCGGTGCTCAACCGCCTCCTCCCTCACCTGGAGGACGCTCCCACCGTGAGCGGCCCGTCGTTGAGGGAGATAGCGTCCCGCTCATCGGTGAAGGACCACGAGGTGCTGCGCCCCCTGGACAGGCCGTACCATGAGGAAGGGGGCATCGCGGTGCTCAAGGGGAACCTTGCGCCTGAAGGGTCAGTGGTGAAACAGTCCGCCGTCAGCGATTCGATGCTGCGCTTCACCGGCAAGGCCAAAGTTTACGACTCCGAGCGCGAGGCAATGGAATCCATCATGGGCGGCGAGGTCGAGGAAGGCATGGTGCTGGTCATCCGGTACGAAGGGCCGAAGGGCGCCCCGGGAATGCCGGAGATGCTATCCCCCACCAGCCTCATCGCCGGCATGGGGCTCTCGGAGAGCGTGGCCCTGATAACCGACGGGCGCTTCTCCGGAGCCACGAGAGGAGGCAGCATAGGCCATGTTTGCCCCGAGGCCTACGACATGGGGCCGATAGCGGCTCTGCGGGACGGCGATGTCATAACCATAGACATACCCGCCCGAAGACTCGAGGTGGACCTCAGCGCCGAGGAGATCTCCGCCAGGCTTTATGACATTAAGCCTATCGACAAGGCCCCCCGCGGCGTCCTTAGGAAGTACCGGCAGCTGGTGCAGAGCGCCTCGAAGGGAGCCTACCTGGACTGAGCATCGAAGAACACTCTCCCCCTCTCCATTATCTCCACGAACTTGTCCGGCTCGTCGTCCAGCGAAGCGTCCATGACCTTGTCCACCGCATCCATGAAACGGGACCAGGTCACCTTGGCGGTCTCATTCAGATTCTGGATCTCATAGTAAAGGAGAGGGTTCTCCCGCGCGACCTCCGCCGCCCCCTCCACCATCTTGCTGAATGTGGTTGAGGCGGCCTCGTTCAGCTCATCGAACGAGAGGCCGCTGTCCGCCAGGGCGGTGAAGAAGGCGATGTTGATGGCATGGCTCATCCCCAGCACATAGGACATCCGGCGGTCATGCTCCTCCACCGGAAGCCGTGTCAGGTTGGCACCGTGCCCGTTGAACAGGGACATGGCCTCGTTGACTGCCTCTTCGTTGCCGCAGTCGCAGAAGATCACGTTGCGGTCGTACAACGACGGTATCGATGGTCCGAACATCGGATGTACAGAGCATATTCTCATACTCTGAGCCATACTCTTCAATTGATCAATGAAAGGAGATTTGAGCGATGAGAGGTCGAATATCAGTGAATCGGGGGATATCTCATTGAGCTCTTCCAGGACTCCTCCGATGCTTGATATCGGGGTCGATATTATGATGACATCCTGGCCGGGGACGAGCTCCTCTAGAGGAGGCCCTCCGCTCCCTACCGCGGTAACCCGGTGGCCGTTGCCCTCGAGGAAACCGGCCAGCCATCTGCCCATCTTGCCGGTCCCTCCCAGTATAAGGACGTCCTTACCCTCGCCCTTGCGCGGCAGGGCGGCCTGAACATCCACCGCTTCTCTTATGAGGGCCACCGCCATATCGCGAGAGGTCCTTGGACTGACGCCGTTATCTTTGCCGGCGGAAACATAGCGCTCGATGACCTTGCCCTCCACTCCAGGGTCCCTGATCTCGCGGTCGTGCCTGATCTTCCAAGCTCCTATCTTCTTGGCCACCTCCATCCTCTCTCCGGCGGTGTCCATTATCTCGCGGTCAAGCTCGGCTATCCTTCTGCGCAGGGCGTCAATGTCCAATGAATCCACCTCTTTCCAGCATGTCCAAGGCCATTATCCTCGTCATGGCCTCCACCGCCGCCACCGCGCGGGGGACTATGCAGGGGTCGTGCCTTCCTCTGATGGCGATCTGCACATTGTCCAGAGTCTCCAGGTCAACCGTCCTCTGCGTCATGGATATCGACGGTGTGGGCTTGAAGAAGCAACGGAAGACCAATGGCATTCCGCTGCTTATTCCTCCGAGCACACCGCCGTGTCGGTTGGCGCCGGTGAGCAGCTCCCCGTCGTGGAAGATGAAGGGGTCGTTGTTCTGCGACCCGGTGACGCGCGACGACTCTATCCCCTCACCGATCTCGAAGGCGCGCATGGCGGGTATCGAGAACATCGCTTTGGCGAGAGAGCCGTCGAGAGTGTCGAACCATGGCTCGCCCATGCCGGCGGGCAGTCCTTCGATGCGGCATTCCACCACGCCGCCGAGGCTGTCCCCCTCCTCCGATCGGCCTTTCACGGCCTCCATGAATGAGAAGTCCAAGGACTCGTCGCAGGCCCGGGTGGGATGCCTGCGTGACGCGCGGGCCTCCGCCAACGATCGCGGCTCCGGGTCCTCGATCCCTCCGATGGCCCGTGTGAACCCTCTCACCTCGATGCCCTCCTCGGCGAGGGCGAGGCCGCATATGGCCCCCGCGGCCACCAATGGGGCCGTCATCCTGCCTGAGAACATTCCTCCGCCCCTGATGTCATGATGCGGGTTGCGCATCATGGCCGTGAGGTCGGCATGACCGGGCCGGGGACGGCTGCGGAACTGCTCGTAATCGCCGCTCCTGGTGTCCTTGTTGGCTATCATTATGGAAAGAGGGTCTCCGTTGCTGACACCATCGGTCTCGCCGGCGGCGATGATCACCTCATCGCCCTCCTTCCTATTCGTTCCTATGCCCGCGCTGGGCTTGCGTAGGGCCATCTCCGTGGCTATGGCCTCCTCGTCGAGAGGAAGCCCCCCCCGCACTCCTTGGAGCACGCAGCCGACATAAGGCCCGTGGCTGCTCCCCCACAAGGTGACGCGCACCTTCTCACCCATGCTGTTCATCGTCATCCTCCTCGAACACCGCCCCTATGGACCTCATCTGATTAAGGAACATGGGGTATGAGACCTGATGCTCCCCTTTGGAATCTATCTCGGTGACGCCGTCGGCGGAGAGCCCGGCCACGAACGCGGCCATCATGATACGGTGGTCGCCATGGGTCTCCACCACGGCACCGCGCAAGCGTTTGCCGCTCCGTATCACGCAGCCATCGTCAGTGGCTTCGATATCGGCTCCCATCGCTTTGAGCATGGCCACGGTGGTGGCTATCCTGTCGCTCTCCTTGAACCTCAGCTGACGGGCGTTGTGGAGTCTGCTCTCACCCTCGGCGTTGGCGGCCAATACGGCGACCGCCGGAAAAAGGTCCGGCACATCCCCCATGTCCACCCTGGCGCCATGGAGCTCTGACCGAGAAGCACTGGCCCGCTCCTCCCCCGTCTCAACATCGGCACCGAAGGACCGCAGTATGTCAAGTATCGCCTTGTCCCCCTGCAGGTCGTTAAGGTCCAGGCCGTTGACGGTGACGTCTCCGCACAGCGCCCCCGCCACCAGGGGGAAGGCCGCGGAGGAGAAGTCCCCCGGGACGCGGTAGTCGCAGGGATTATACCCCCCGCCCTCGACCACGAAGCATCCGTTCCTCTTGGCCACATTGCATCCGAAACGGCGCATCAGGTCCATGGTGATGTCCACGTAAGGGCGTGAGGAGATGGCGCCGAGGACCTCCACCTCCATTCCCTCGTCCCTCAGCCCGCCCGCCATCAACAGCGAGCTGATGTACTGGGAGCTCATGTCGCCCCTGATGGAGGCCCTGTGGCCGGTCAGAGGCCCCTCCACCGTGACCGGGGGCCTGCCGCCACTCGAGAGGCAGCGGGCGCCCAGGGACTCCAGGCAGTCCAGCAACGGACCCATGGGCCTGCTGCGCAAGGATCCGTCCCCGTCTATCACCGTGCGATGGGGAAAAAGGGAGGCGAGTCCGGCGAGCAACCGAAGCGTCGTGCCTGAATTCCCCACGTCGACCTCGCCCCCCTGGCCTTCCAGACCACCTTCTATCACCAGCGCCGTGTCATCGCGCTCGATTCTGGCGCCCATATGCTCCATGGCGCGGCAGGAGGCCATGGTGTCGGCGGACAGCAGAGGGGCGCCGACGACGGAGCGCCCCTCGGCCATCGCCGCCATGAAGACAGCGCGGTGGGTGTGGCTTTTGGATGGTGCTGCTCGCACCTCGCCGCCGAGCTCGCTGCGGCGGACCCTCACTCCTTCACACCCCTGAGGTGGCTGAGGATGAAGCGTCCACGGCCCTCTTCCAGTATCAGCTCCTTGCAGAGGCTCTCATCGGCGATCACCGCCACCGCCGGGCCGGTGCCGCTCATGCCCGCCGCCGCCGCGCCCTTTTCGAGCGCTCGGCGGGCCAGACCGTCGTCCGCCCCGACCAGCTCCGCCACCAGCCTGCCGTTCTCGGACATGGCGTCGAACGGGTCGGTGGCGCTGCGCTCTATCAGCCTCTCGAAGTCCTCCCGCCTACGGCGGAAGGCCTCTATGTCGAGGGTGTTCTTCTCGATGCGCTCCTCGGGCACATGCAGCAGCACCGAATGCTCGCCCACGCTCGGCACCATGGACTCGATGTGCATTCTCACGTTGTCCGTGACCACCAGGCCTCCGAAGTGGCAGCCGCATGCATCATCGAACGCCCCGGTGACGGAGACGCCGGCATCGATGGAGCTGTGGCATCCTATCCTCACGGCCTCCAGCTCGTCCATCGTTCCGCCGTGGGCGTCGTTCACCGCCAGGCAGACGGCGTTCGCAGCGGAGCTGGAACTCTTCAACCCACGAGAGACGGGTATCTCCGACCAAATCTTCAGGGTGCCGGCGCAAGGAAGGCCCAACGCCTCGTGCATCCTTTTGGCGCAGATCCTAGCCAGCCTGTCGTCGGTCCTGTCCCCTCCTTCCACCTCGATCCTGAGCTCCCCGCCTCCGGGGTCGAAGGCGGCCACCGTCTTCAGGTCGATGCCGAGCGTCGCCCCCTTCCCGCAAGGGATGGCGTTAACAACCGTGACAGCTCCGAACGACTCTCCCCAACCGCTCATAACGCCGCCTCCATCATAACGTCCTTGGACACCTCTATTCCGGTCCAAATGCGGAACGAGGCCATGGCCTGATGCACCAGCATCTCCAACCCTTCTATCGTCATCGCCCCTCTGGCGGACGCCTCGCGGATGAGGGGCGTCTCGCGGGGGCGGTACACCATGTCGAACACCGTGTGCCTTTCGTCGAGGAGGTCCACATCCAATGGTGCGAGCGAAGGATACCCCTCCATCCCCAGAGGGGTGCAGTTGACGATCAGGTCGAAGCGTTCCAGGTTCCGCGGGACGCCCGCCGCGGAGCATCCGTACCGCTGCGCCAAAGCCTCCGCCTTCGACATGTCCCGGTTGCTCACCGTAACGCCGCAACCTTCGGACTGGAGAGCGTAACAGCAGGCCATGGCCGCGCCGCCCGCTCCCAGCACCAGGGCCTCGGAGCCGGCGATGGTGACGCCGGCCTCGGCCAAAGCCTCCTTCACCCCCAGCACATCGGTGTTGTAACCCACCAGCCTGCCGTCCTCTTTGCTTATGGTGTTCACCGCCCCCACGGCGGCGGCGGACGCGTCCAGGGCGTCCAGGTGCGCCAAGGCCTCCACCTTGTACGGTATCGTGACATTGAGCCCGCGGACATCGTAGAACTTCATGAAAGCCGCCAGGCCGTCCAGTCCGGGGGTATCGAACCGCATGTATCTGCCGGCAAGGCCCGCCGCCTCCATGGCGGCGCGGTGCATCGCCGGCGAGGAGCTGTGCCCCAGCGGCCGTCCCACTATCCCCAGCAACAGCGGGTCGCCCCCCATCCTCCTCATCTCCTGCACGGACATCTGCCCCGGGGCGGTGGCCTTGCCGGCATGGGCGAAGGTGAACTCGTTCCCCAAGAGCCGTGACCTCGCCCGGGTGATCGCACCCAGATCTCCCATGCCCAGTATAACGTGCCTTCCCGCGATGAGGTCGGCGGCCTGTTTTATGCTCACCAGGTCCCGGAGGGAATTCACCATGAACGCGCCTTTGCGCAGCTCGCAGCGCATGCCGCCCATCAAGCGGATGATGCCCTCCCAGTCCGGAGTGCGCTCCCAGTCGTGATGGGACGCTATGGTCATGGTATCATCGATATCGTCGCATTCCTCGCCGACGTCGATTAGTGAGGCGCCGGCGGCCGCCGCCCATGCGGCCGCCTCCCTCCTGTCCGTGTCCCTCAGGTCGCCCAGGGTGGCTATGAAGGGCTTGGCCGGCAGGGGCTCCACCGGCCATCCTAGCCGGTCCAGCCTGAGCTCGGCCATGTCCGCCATTAGCATCGCGTCCGATTCCAGATCCTCGACGCGGCCCACTGATAGGCAGATGCGGGTCATGTCTCCCTTATGGTCTCATCGACGCTCATGCCGAAATGCCTTCCGCCCTCCGACACCGCACCGAGTACCTTGTCACCCGCTTGCAGATCGCTGACGGAGATGGAGCCGTCGGGACCTATCAGTTTTACCGTCTCCGCGTTCTGGACGACGGCGCTGAACCGCCTCCCGTCATGCTCCAGCTCCAGCAGCAGCATGGGTCTGCTCTCGGTCTTGCAGCGTCCCACCACCGAGCGTCTGGCGCCGCCGTCGGCGCCGACGACGAGGACCTCATCGCCGCTCTTGAGCTCGGACAGGTACCTGGTCTTGCCCCCCGGCGTCATGACGTAGGCGTGCACCGCCCCGGCGTTGACGCGGAACGGCCGCGAGGCCACGTAGCCGCTCTCCTCGCTCTCCGATTGGACCAGCAGCATGCAGGCCGACTGCGAGCCGATGAGCATCCCCTCCCCTGGCACCATGATATTACAGGTGTCCACGCAGACCCGGTCCGCCAACGGCAGTTTCCTCACCTCTTTGACGCTGACCGCCTGCAGCTCCACCGAACTCTCTTCCTGCAGCAAGGACGCGATCGCATCATCGCTCCAGGCCTCCGGTTCGAGGAGCACCGCGTCCACCCCTCCCTCCAGGGTCTGGAGGAAGAGCCTCGCCTCGCCGACGCTGTCGGCGGTGGCTAGTAGGCGGGAGCCGCTGCCTTGGAACGCGGCCACGAGATTCTCCACGGGTATGACCTTCCAATCGGTGGTGCTGACCACGAAGGACCCTATTCCTGCGGAGGCCATCACCTCCGCCATACCCTCGGGATCATCCACGGAGACGATGCGCAGCTCGCCCCACGGCGAGCGGATGCCATCGCCGTCGCGGAAATGCAATGTCATCTTCCCCAGGCTTTCGAAGTGCTCGTCGCCCTCGCGCACCACTATGTCCTCGATGCCCTTCTCCAGCGCGCCGGTGACCAGGCTCTTCCTGTCATCGGCGGAATCGGGAAGGTCCGCCCGCGCCCATATGCGTCCCATGGTATCACTCCAGCAGCTTCATGGCCTCTTCCACGTCGGCGCCGTGGAGGACCATCTTGGATATCGCTTTGGTCATCCCTTCAACGTTGCGGTGCTGGAACACGTTGCGTCCGATGGAGACTCCCTTTCCGCCGGCATCCAAGGACTCCCCCACGATGGTGAGGAGCTCCTTGTCGGAGGACACCTTGGGCCCGCCGGCGATCACCACCGGCGCCATGGATCCCCTGACGACCTCACGGAAGCTGTCCGGGTCGCCGGTGTAATTGGTCTTGACGAGGTCCGCCCCCAGCTCCACCGCCACCCGGGCGGAGTGCTTCACCAGGTCCACATCGAACGGGTCCTTTATCCCCGGGCCGCGGGGGTAGGCCATGGCCAGCAGGGGCATGCCCCACTCCATGCATTTGCGGGAGACGCCGCCGATGTCATGGAGCATGGCCGGCTCGGTGTCGGAGCCGATGTTCAGATGCACCGACACCGCGTCGGCGCCCAGTTTTATACCCTCCTCCACGTTGGCCACCAGCACCTTTTCGTCGGAGGTGGTGCCCATGTTGGTGGACGCTGAGAGGTGGAGTATGAGACCGATGTCGTGGCCGCTGCTGCGATGGCCGTAGGGGACGATTCCCTTGTGCATGACCACTGCGGTGGCCCCTCCCCTGGATATGCCGTCTATGGTGTGGCGCATATCGGTGAGGCCCTCTATGGGACCGACGGACATGCCGTGGTCAACGGGTATTATCACCGCGTTTCCTGAGTTGCGGTCGATAATCCTCTCCATGCGGATCTGCTTTCCGAACATCTGATCCCTCGTGATACGTGCTAACACATGACACGGTATATTAACCCTTCGCCAACCCCTAGATGCGGGGGCAACGGGGTGCTTCGAAAGCTATTTATTGTATCTTAGGTTTGGACGCCTGAACGGGCCAATAGATCAGCTCGGAAGATCGCCTGCTTTGCAAGCAGGAGGGCGCGGGTTCAAATCCCGCTTGGTCCACCATCCCCGTCACTTGTTCACACGCTGCAATCCATGTTGAATCCTTTTTTCGTCCCGAACTCGGATTCAAAGGACGGCTCATGCTGTCAATCCATAGGATTGTGGTCATGATTACATACTGCCCGTGAACGTGATCAAAAAATCATGTGCGGCCTGAGCATGTCCTCACTCAGATAGGTCAATTGGCAGAAAGGAGGAATCCCATTGTGGATTCTGTCTTTTCATGTCCCATCCAAATACGTTGATAATTGATAAACGGTATGTTATGAATACGTTTAAGGTTGAAGACAACGAAGATAATTATTAACACAATCATACTGAAAATATTGTGATGTGTGGTTTGCAGGAGGATGCTAAGGAGGTTTTGATCGCCACCGTACCCTTGTTGCTTTCGGTGCTAATTGCAAAGGCGGCATTCCTCCAGAGCAGCCTTGGCGATATTCTCATATATCTGGCGTCATCGGTGATGCTGATAGCCGGATTCTTCCTTTTCATCATCGGAGTCCGGCGGGATACAACCTATCGGCGAGGCAATGGGTTCAGAGATGGTCCAGCATGGCAGTCTGCCAGTGGTCGCCGTGACCGTGTTCGTTTTCATTCTGGTCATCACAATGGCCGAACCCTCCTTGGCCGTGTTCACAAGCGCTGTCGCTTCGGTGGTCGAGAACGACCTTATCTCAACATATCTGATGATGGTGATACCCGTCAGTGCCGCCATCCTCGTCGTTGTGTCGGTGTTCCGTGTGCTCTTGGGGATAAGCATGAAGAAGTTACTCATGGTCGGATACGGGGCGATAATAGTCCTATCCCTACTCGTGCCCACTGATTTCCTGGCATTGGCCTATGACTCCGGAGGGGCAGCCGCCGGGGCGCTGGTTCTGCCGGTGATATTGTCCTTCGGAGTGGGTATGAGCTCCGTTCTGTCTGATAGGACTGACCTCTCCGATGTGTTCGGTTACATAGCATTGGCGACGATGGGTCCGATACTGGGCGTATTGCTCATGGGGGTGCTTCTGTTTTGAACGCCGAACTCTCCATCCTCTACGATACCGCAGTGGAGGTTTCGTTGATGGTGCTGCCCGTTCTGGCTTTCTTCCTGCTCTTCCAATTCTTCTTCCTTGGATACCCAAGGGTGACATTCAATAGGATAATGGTGAACCTCTTACTGGCGACCCTCGGCATATTCCTGTTCCTTGGAGGGGTGTATATGGGACTGATGCCGGCCGCCCAATCCATCGGCGAGTACGTGGGTAGCAATCTTCAAAGATGGTACCTGCCCCTGATGGGAGCTGTCGTCGGATTCCTGGCCACATTCGCTGAGCCTACGGTTAGGCTTTTGTCCGACCAGGTGGACCGCAGCTCCTCCGGCTATCTTCCATCCAAGGTCCTCGTGCTGGTGATATCATTGGGCGTGGCCTTCACGGTCGCATTGGGGATGGCGCGTATAGCCTATGGCTGGGACTTCATTTATATCATCGTACCCGGATACCTACTGGCGATGATGTTTATGTGGAGGACCAGCCCCAAGTTCGTTTCAATGGCGTTCGATTCCGGAGGGATGGTGACCGGACCTCTGGCGGTGTTCATAGTGATGTCAATGGCCATCGGAGCCGCCTCAGGGATAGAGGGGGCTTCCCCGATAAGGGATGGTTTCGGGATGATAGCGATGATCGCGCTTGCGCCGTTGAAATCAATATCTGCGCTTGGTAACCATCTTACGATGAAGGAGGGAGAGTATGATAATTGAAGAAGATGTCGACATGATTCTCACAGTCGTCAGGAAAGGTTGGGCTGAATCTGTTTTCCATGCTGCCATCGAGGCAGGTGCGAGAGGGGGGCACCATATTCCACGGCCGAGGGACCAGTACAGATGAGTGGATGATATTCTTGGGCGTTCTTGTAGAGCCTGAAAAGGAAGTGGTCCTAACCGTCGTACCACGGGACATCAGCAGGGAAGTGCTAATTAGTATAAGCAAGGCCGCCGAACTGGAGAAGACCGGAAACGGCATATCCGTGGTATGGCCATTGTCTATGGCCGTGGGAAGGGTCGAAAAAATCCCCACAGCCGATGGACGGGACGCCCTCGAAAGGCAAGAAGAAGTGAGGAACATGACGGGGCCTAACCGCGACCCATCAGAGAAATGAAACAGTAGAGGATGGAGAGTAAGCATATGCGGCCAAGGGGAAACAACGATGGCCTCCATGTGCCAGCCCAAATTGGAGGTCGTCCGATCCCCGCCGGTATGGGACGACGTCAATGCCTGGAAGGCGACCGCTCGGGACGCGCTCTTCACCGAGGATGGTTTTCAGTGATCGGATGCCCGGAGGATCCTGGTCGCCAACTGCCACGCCGCTGTGGCGCGGTCCCCGCTCTACGGCCGCTCGTTGGCTCTCATCGGCGATCACCGCCGCCGCCGGGCCGGTGCCGCTCATGCCCGCCGCCGGGATGGGACGACCTCCACGCATGGAAAGAAAAGGTCCAAAGGGCCCTTATATCGGGGCCCCAGGGACGGTAAGTATGTAGTAGGCGTAGACACCGGTTATGATGGCCACCGCCATCGTGGACCACGCGGCCAGCTTCTTTATCTCCAGGCGCAGGCCCATGAGCAGGAAGAACACGAACCACAGGTACGCCCACACCGCCCATATCACCGCCAGCACCGCCAGCTTGTCCACCATGAAGGTGTAGGCGGCGGTGGGGGCGGCGGTCACCGCCACGAAGAGGCAGTAGAAGCCCAGTGCCCGGTTGTCGTCTATCCCCCACCAGAAGGCCACGAACAGCCAAAGGTAGGTGAAGGAGAACAGCAGGGTCTGGGCGGCGGCGAACGCCGATTCCATCACGAAGACGAAATAGGCGGCGTTCAGGAACGTCAGCGCTCCCGCGAACAGGTTGATAACCGCCGTGTCCTTGGCGGTGGCGTAGCCCATGATGTAGAGCGCGTTGACGAAGAGCACCGCGCCCACGTACAGCAGGCCGAGTCCGAGCAGGTTGGGGTCCGACATTCGCTCCCTCCTTGGAAAAAAAAGGAGAGGGGTTGAGCCCCTACTTGCTCCTGATCCCCGGCACAGGGCACTCGTCGGTCCCCGGCGTCGACCTGGTCACCTTCTCTATCTGCTTCCTCGCCTTGGCCGGGTCCTGGATCCAGTCCTTGTAGAAGTCGAAGGGGCATTCGATGTGCCCCTCCTTCTCCCCGGCGGCGAGCTCGGCGGTGTAGCCGCGGTGAAGCAGCTTGTAGAGATGGTTCTGGCTCTGCCAGTTCTTGCGCGCGTCCCTTATCGCCGAAACGGAGAGCTCGGCGTACTGGTTCTCCATCTCGTTGGTCTCCGTCTCCCCCAGCACGCGGCCGTCGAAGCCGATGATGGCGGAGTGGCCGAAGAACGAGTACGCCCCGTCATGGCCGGCCATGTTGGCCACCGCCACGTAGCTGGTGTTCTGCCAGGCGGCGGCGCGGGCATTGATGCACTGCTGCTCCTTGGACGGATACATGTACCCTTGGCACCGGATTATGAGCTCGGCGCCCTTGTAGGCGCAGTCCCTCCATATCTCCGGGTAGTTGCCGTCGTCGCAGATTATGAGGCTGGTCTTCAGCCCCTTGGGCCCGTCGGAAACATAGGTCTTGTGCGCCGCCGTCCACCCCTCGATGGGGCACCACGGCATTATCTTGCGGTACTGCTGCACGATCTCCCCGTTGTCGTCGATGAGTATCAACGTGTTGTAGGGGTGCCTGTTCGGATGGTCCTCATGCAGCTCCCCGGTGATGGAGAACACCCCCCAGACGCCGTTGTCCTTGCACGCCTGGGCGAAGATGTCGGTCTCCGGTCCGGGGACCGTGGTGGAGAGGTCCATCATCTCGTTCTTGTCGTACAGGACGCCCTCGGTGCTGTACTCGGGGAAGATTATCAGGTCCAGGCCCGGGTGGCTGGCCTTCATCCCCTTGATGTAATCAGCGATCCCCTGGCAGTTCTCCATTATCTTGTCCTTGCCTCCAAGCCTCGGAAAGGTCTTGAGGGGCGGATAGTTGACAACCCCTACCCCCACCGTGTCGTTGGAGGACGAGATATCGCCATGTCTCATTTCTTTTCACCTCCTTCCCCGCTTGCGATTGAATCACAAGGTAAAAATATCATTGATATTACACGTTATTTATAGTTAACTTGAAATCAGTTATTATTCTACAATAAAGTTTATAAACAATCGTTTTGAAAAAAGGACATCCAGTTTATATTCTAACTGTTTTATCCAAAAAAAGCATCCACGATCTCAGGACGGACTACGGAGGACTCCGGCAGACGCGTTCCGCGACCCCGGAACCACGGGTGAAAGACGGATACCTGACAACGGTTAATAATGCAAACGCGCATACCGAACAACGATGCTGGAGCGCGCGGTGAGGGAGATCGAGAACGCTTGGATAGAGATGTCGGACGGCTGCCGGCTGGCGGCGAGGATATGGTTGCCGGAAGGTGCCGAGGACGACCCCGTGCCCGCCGTGCTGGAGTACATACCCTACCGCAAAAGGGACTTCAAGGCGGTCCGCGACGCGGAGGTGCACAGCTTCTTCGCCGCCCACGGCTACGCATCGCTGCGGGTGGACCTACGCGGCAGCGGTGACTCCGAGGGCGTTCTCGAGGACGAGTACCTCCCGTTGGAGCTCGAGGACGGCCTCCGTGTTCTGGAATGGATAGCGGAGCAGGAATGGTGCTCGGGCAAGGTGGGCTTGTTCGGCCTCTCCTGGGGCGGCTTCAACGGACTGCAGCTCGCATCGCTCAGGCCCGAGCAGCTGGGGGCGGTGGTCACCGTCTGCTCCTCCGACGATCGCTACGAGGACGACGTGCATTACATGGGGGGATGCCTGCTCACCGACAACCTCTCCTGGGCATCGGTGATGTTCTCCTACAACTCCCTGCCCCCCGACCCCGAGGTCGTCGGCGAGGCGTGGATGGACATGTGGATTCAGCGTCTCGAAGGCAGCGGCCTGTGGTTGAAGAAATGGCTGGAGCACCAGAAGAGGGATGGTTACTGGCGCCACGCCTCGGTGGCGGAGGACCACCGCTCCATACGCTGCCCGGTGTTCGCCGTCTCCGGCTGGGCCGACGGCTATTCCAACGCGGTGTTCCGGCTGATGGAGAACCTCGATGCGCCCCGAAAGGGGCTCATCGGCCCTTGGGGGCACAAGTACCCCCATATGGGAGGCCCGGGGCCGACCATCGACTTCCTGGGCGAGTGCGTTCGCTGGTGGGACCGATGGCTGAAGGGGATCCAGAACGGGGTGGACGAGGAGCCCCTGATGCGGATGTGGATGCAGGACACCATATCACCCACATCGGAACGCCGCCCCGGCCGTTGGGTGGCAGAGGAGGAATGGCCCTCCTCGCGAACATTAGAACGCAGCTATCCATTGCTGCCCGGGTTCATCGACATGGGCTCCACCGGCTATCCCGCCTGGGACATGCCCATACAGAGCCCGCTGAGCGTGGGGCTCTTCGCCGGCAAATGGTACTCCTATGCGGAGTCCACCGACCTCCCCAATGACCAGAGGGAGGATGACGGCGGGGCGCTGGTCTTCGACACCCCTCCCCTGGATGAGACCTGGGAGATACTCGGCGCCCCCGAAGTCAAGCTGGTGCTGAGCTCGGACCGGCCGCAGGCGATGGTCGCCGTGAGGCTCTCCGACGTCGCCCCCGACGGCAGGGCCACCAGGGTGACCTACGGGCTGCTGAACCTCAGCCACCGCGATGGCCACTCCTCCCCCCGTGAGCTCGAGGAGGGAGAGGAGTACGAAGTCACCGTGTCGATGAACCACGTGGCCCAGAGCTTCCCCGCAGGGCATCGTTTGCGTCTGTCGGTATCGACGTCCTATTGGCCGCTGGCCTGGCCGTCGCCGCGCCCCGCCCGCCTCACCATCAAGCCGGAGGTCAGCAGCATCACCGTGCCGTGGAGGCCGTTGCGGCGGGAGGACGACGAGCTCCACCCGCTCGGCGCCCCTCGACAGGGCCAATCGCCGCCGACCACGGGGCTGGTGCCCCCGCTGCGCGAATGGACGGTGACGCACAACCTCGCCAGCAACGAGGTGACGCAGAGGATAGTCAACAACGACGCCCGCTACCGCATCGAGAACATAGACCTGGAGCTCGGGAACGAGAGCACCGAGTCCTACAGCTACGTGAACAACAGCTATGAGACCCTTCGGGCGGAGGTCAGGTCGCACCGGCACCTCGGACGGGGCGACTGGCAGGTGGACACCCACACCCGGACCATCCTGACATCGGACGAGGGGCATTTCCGCGTCCAAGCGTCCCTGGACGCCTATCTTGGCGACACGCGGGTGTTCTGCCGCAGCTGGGACGAGCGCATACCGAGGGACATGATATGAGAGGAGTGATGATATGAAGAACGTGTTCGTCGTAGGCCTGGACGAGTTCAACCTCGCCATGCTGGAGAGGCTGCCGGAGGCGGAGCACTGCCGTTTCCTGCCGGCGTTGGACATCAGCGAGATAAGGAACGTGGAGAGCTATGACCTGGAGAGCCTGATCTCCACCGCCGTCCGCCGCATGAGGGCGGAGCCCGGCGGGGTGGACGCGGTTGTAACGTATTACGACTTCCCCGGCACCGACATGGTGCCCATCCTCGCCGAGGAGTTCGGGGTCATAGGCCCCACGCTGGAGTCGGTGCTCAAGTGCGAGCACAAGTACTGGAGCCGCCTGGAGCAGCAGAAGGCCATACCGGACAACATACCGGCGTTCAAGGCCTTCGACCCCGAGGACGACGAAGCATATCAGAAGCTGGACATGATACCGCCCTTCTGGATCAAGCCGTTCAAGTCCTTCAAGTCCTACCTTTCCTACAAGATAAACGACGAGTACAGCTTCCGTGCCAACACCCAGGAGATCGCCGAGAACCTGGGCTTCGTGCAGGAGCCCTTCAATTACCTCCTGGAGGCGTACAACATGCCCAAGGAGTTCGTGGAGATGAAGGAGAGCTGCATCGCCGAGAGCTCTCTCAGCGGCCGGATGTGCACCCTGGAGGGCTACGTGTTCCAAGGGGAGGTGGTGGCCTACGGCATCGTGGACTCGGTGCGCGAGACCGACCGCTCCTCCTTCTCCCGCTACGAGTATCCCTCGTCCCTGCCGTTGGAGATACAGTTCCGCATGGCCGACGTGGCCCGCAGGGCCATCAACTCCGTAGGCCTTGACAACTCGGCGTTCAACATCGAGTTCTTCTACGACCCGAACCACGACAGCGTGTCGCTGCTGGAGATCAACCCGCGGATATCGCAGGCGCACACCGACATCTTCGAGAAGGTCCATGGCATCTCCCATCACCGCATCATGCTGCAGATCGCCCTGGGCATCCGCCCCAAATCGATGGCCTACGACGGCGAATTCCAGGTGGCGGCGAACTTCATGGTGCGGACCTTCGAGCCCGGCAGGATGGTGAACGTTCCCGACCGCAACACCATCGAGGAGCTGCAGGCGGAGATCCCCGGCACGATAGTGAACGTGGCGGTGTCCCCGGGGCAGGAGCTGAGCGAGCTCCAGTACCAGGACTCGTACAGCTTCCAGCTGGCCAACGTCTTCATCGGCGCCGCCCACCGCCTGGAGCTCCTGGACAAGTACAACCGCTGCATAGAGAAGCTGGACTTCCAGGTTGAGCGGGGGACCCCCATATGAGGGGACGGTAACCCTCTTATATCCCCGGAGGGGGATGGAGTACCATGAAGCGTGTCGAAGCGATCGCGAGCGGACGGGTGCAGGGCGTCAACTTCCGCCGGCACGTCAAGAACATCGCCGCCGGGCACGTCGTGGGCGGATACGTGAGGAACCTGGAGTCCGGAGACGTGGAGATCGTCGCCGAGGGCAGCGAGCCCGAGCTCAAAAGCTTTCTGTCGGCGGTGATGGAAGCGAGCCCGCCCATAGACGTCAGGAACATCGAGGTCCGGTGCCTGGAGCCCAGCGAGGGTTTCGGATCCTTCGAGATACGGCGCTGAACACGTCACCGAGGCGGAATGCTCAATCTCCGGGCCGGAGCACGCATTCCTCGATGATGCGGCGGTGGTCGAAGGCCAGCTCCGGCAGCTCGTCCAACGGGTACCAGCCCGCCGCCGCCGCGTCGTCGCCGCCCACGGGCCGCCCGCTGACATGGCGGAGCTCGAACACCACGCTGACGGTGTGGCCGCGCGGGTCGCGTTCCGGGTCGGAGTAGACTCCCAGCAGTCTCTCCGCCTCAGTCTCCAGATCGGTCTCCTCCCTCATCTCCCTCATGACCGCCGCCTCCACGGTCTCGCCGTTGTCGACGAAACCCCCGGGCAGGGCCATGAGGCCCTTGAAGGGCTCTCTGCCCCTCTCCACCAACAGTATCATCCCATCCTCCACCAGCACACCGTCGACGGTGAGGGCGGGCCCCGCTCCTTCACGCATGATCATGACATCCTCCTCGATAGTGATGACAGGGTTTAAACGGTAAACACACTATCGCTAAATATGCTTAACCAGCAGCGGAGGATACCCACGGTCCTGACGGCGGAGGAGCTGATGGACAAGGCCTTCCACCGCGCTTCGAAGATCAGGAAGGAGGGCAGCGGGGCGTTCGACGGCAAGAAGAAGACCGCCCTGGCGAAGGTAACGGCCTCCGGGGACATCGTGATCAGCACCTTGGACGGCTATCTCAAGGCCTTCCCCCGCCTGGAGAACACCGAGGACTTCTACCCGCAGCTGGTGGACCTGGTGGTCGGTCTCGACTCTTTGAAGAAGTCCCTGGGCGCCCTCAGCTGGGCCTCGTACCGCACCGAGAGGCTGAAGAACGGCTACCTGGCGATGATGCGCCGCGCCAAGGACATCGAGCGGGTGGAGTCGCTGCGCCGCGGCTTCTACGGCAGGCTGTCATCGGTCATCAAGCAGATATCCTCGGACCTGGTGAACGTCAACCGCGCCCGCAACGCCATGCGCCAGCTGCCCTCGGTCGACCCCGACAAGCCCACCGCGGTCATCGCCGGATTCCCCAACGTCGGCAAGAGCCAGCTCATAACCGCCCTCAGCAACGCCACCCCGCAGGTGGCGCCCTACCCGTTCACCACCAAGGGGATAGTGGTGGGGCACATGGATCACCGATGGCAAACATTCCAGCTCATCGACACCCCCGGTCTGCTCGACCGCCGCCTGGAGGAGAGGAACCACATCGAGCGCCAGGCGGTCCTGGCGCTGCAGTACCTCACCGATGTGATGGTCTTCCTCATCGACCGCTCCGAGACCTGCGGCTACCCGCTGGAGAAACAGATGGCGCTGCTCGAGTCGGTACGGCAAGGCTTTTCCGGGCTGCCGATAATCGAGGTGGAGTCCAAGGCGGACATGTCCCCGGCCGGGGAGGGGAGGCTGAGGGTCTCCGCCGTCGACGGCCAAGGGATGGACGAGCTCCGCGCCCTTCTCAGCGAGGAGCTGGTAAAGATAGCAGAGAGGAAGGAAACCGAGGCGACATGAGAAGAGTGGCATGCGGCGAGGGGATGGAGCAATACTTCCAGGACCTCGCCTCCCGCACCGACGACTGTTACAGCATCGCCCGCCGCGCCCGTTCCCGCGGCAAGGACCCCGAGGTCAGGATAGAGATACCGCAGGCCGAGGACCTCGCCTCGCGGGTGGAGAAGCAGCTCGAGGAATGGGGGGTCGAGGGCGTGGCGGAGCGCATCCGCGAGCTCAGCGAGGAGCACGGCAACCGCGAGGTGGTGTCGCTGCTCATCGCCAAGGAGATCGCCACCCGCCCGGCGCGCACCCGCGAGGAGGCCATCGACCGCGCCGTTCGCGTAGGGTTGGCGGTTCTCACCGAGGGCATACTGGTCGCCCCTCTGGAGGGTATAGCTTCGGTCCGTATCGGGCGCAACAGCGATAACTCCGAATACCTTTCGATCCTCTTCGCCGGGCCGATACGCGCCGCCGGGGGGACGGGGCAGGCGATGAGTGTCCTCATCGGTGACGTGGTCCGGCGCGAGCTCAACATCGGCGAGTACCGCCCCAACTCTCAGGAGGTGGCGCGCTTTCATGAGGAGATCCCCCTGTACAAGAACTGCCAGCACCTGCAGTACACGCCCAGCGGCGATGAGATAGACCTCATCGTGGAGAACTGCCCGGTCTGCATCGACGGCGAGGGGACGGAGAAGGAGGAGATCTCCGGCCACCGCGACCTGCCGCGGGTGGAGACCAACCGCGTCCGCGGCGGCGCCTGCCTGGTCATCGCCGAGGGCCTCACCCAGAAGGCCGCCAAGATCCAGAAGCACGTCGATAGCCTGGGCATCGACGGCTGGGAGTTCATCGAGAACCTGCTCAGCCCCAAGGAGGCCAACGAGGATGAGGGCGAGCAGAAGGCCAAGCCCGGGGACAAATACCTCAAGGACATCGTCGCCGGCAGGCCGATATTCGGCCACCCCTCGCGTCCAGGGGGCTTCCGTCTGCGCTACGGCCGCGGCCGCACCTGCGGCCTGGCGGCCATCGCCATCAGTCCGGCGTCGATGTACGCCCTGGACGAGTTCCCCGCCATCGGCACGCAGATCAAGCTGGAGAGGCCGGGCAAGGCGGGGGCGGTCACGCCTTGCGACTCCATCGAAGGGCCCATCGTGCTGCTGAGGAACGGCGACCTGCTGCAGTGCCACAGCAGCGAAGAGCTGAAGGCGCTGAGCAAGGACGTCGCCGAGCTGGTGGACATCGGCGAGATGCTCATCCCATTCGGGGAGTTCTCGGAGAACAACCACCCCCTGGTGCCGGCGGGCTATTGTATGGAGTGGCATCGCGAGGAGCTGCGTGAGGCGCTCGGAGAGCCGCCGCCGGGCTGGGAGACCCAGAGCCTGGACGACGCTCTGCGCGCCAGCCGGGACCACGGCGTCCCGCTGCATCCCCGCCATAATCTCTTCTGGTCCGACATCGCCCTCGAGGACCTGCTCTCCCTCAAGGAGCACATCCTTTCCCACGGAAGGATGGAGGACGGCCGCCTTGTGCTGCAGAACGATGAGGCCGCCAAGCGGACCTTGGAGTCCCTGGGGGCGCTGCACCGCATGGCCTCCGGATCGATAACCCTTGAAGGGTGGGCGCGGCCGCTGATGCTCGGCCTGGGCCTGGAAGAGGGGGACGGTTCGTTAGCGGACGTCGCGCCTCTGCGGGGTGACGACGCGCTGAAGGCGGTTTCCGCGGCCATGGGCGTCACGGTGATGCCCCGGGCCCAGACCCGCATCGGCAGCCGCATGGCCCGCCCCGAGAAGGCCAAGGAGCGCCGGATGAACCCTCCGGTCCACTCCCTCTTCCCCATCGGCATGGAGGGCGGGGCGCAGAGGCTGATGAGCGCCGCCCTGGAGAAGAGCAAGGAGAGCAACGGCGCCAACGGCGACAGGGGGACGATAATGGTGGAGATGGGCCTGCGTCATTGCCCGGGCTGCGGCTCCAAGGGCTATCTGATAACCTGTCCGCGATGCGACGGCCGCACGGTGATACCGGAGGACAGCCGCTCCTTCGAGCGCCGCCCCAAGACCAAAGTGCAGCTGGTGGAGGACTACGCCCGCGCCCTGGGATGCCTTGGTCTGAGCAACTCCGCCCCCGAGGTCAAGGGGGTGCAGGGCATGACGTCGCGGGAGAAGGTGCCCGAGCCGCTGGAGAAGGGCATCCTGCGCGCCAAGCACGAGGTCTACGTGTTCAAGGACGGCACCTGCCGCTTCGACATGACCGACCTCCCCCTCACCCACTTCCGGCCGCGGGAGATCGGCCTCAGCGTGGAGAAGGCCATCGAGCTCGGCTACGAACGGGACATGCACGGCGAGCCACTCACCGACGGGGAGCAGCTCTGCGAGCTCAAGGTGCAGGACTTCGTCCCCTCCACCAGCTGCGGCGACTACATGGCCAAGGTGGCCGCCTTCATCGACGAGCTGCTCGCCAAGTTCTATGGCCTGGAGCGGTTCTACGACGTGTCGGGAAGGGAGGACCTCATCGGGCACCTGGGCATCGGGCTCGCCCCGCACACCTCCGGCGGTGTGCTGCTGCGGATCATCGGCTTCATGCCCGCCAGCGGCGGTTACGCGCACCCCTTCTTCCACGCTGCCAAGCGGAGGAACTGCGACGGCGACGAGGACAGCATAATACTCCTGCTCGACGGGCTGATCAACTTCTCCCGTCTCTTCCTGCCCGACCGCCGCGGCGGCCTCATGGACGCGCCGCTGGTCCTCACCACCCGCCTCGACCCCGACGAGGTGGACAAGGAGGCCCACAACCTCGACTGCCTGCACTCGTATCCGCTGGAGCTCTACCACGCGGCGGCGGAGTACCGCCATCCCCGTGACATCGAGGGCATGATGGACATGGTCGGCTCGAGGATCGGGAGCAACTTGCAGTTCGAGGGCCTAGGGTTCACCCACGACACCGCCGACATCGCCGAGGGCCCGTTCCACTCCAAGTACACCACCCTGGAGACGATGATGGACAAGATGTACGGGCAGCTGGAGCTGGGGAGAAAGATCCGAGCCGTGGATGAGAAGGACGTCATCACCCGGGTGGTGGACAAGCACTTTCTTCCCGACATGGTGGGCAACCTGAGGTCGTTCTCCGCCCAGAACCTGAGGTGCACCCGCTGCGGCGAGAAGTACCGCCGCATCCCCCTCGCCGGCAAGTGCCGCTGCGGCAACCCTCTCACCCTGACGGTGCATGAGGCCAGCGTCAAGAAGTACCTGCAGGCGTCCAAGGAGATGGGGGAGCGCTACGGCCTCTCCGAGTACACCCGCCAGCGCATCGAGGTGCTGGAGATGAGCATGGCCTCACTGTTCGACAACGACAAGGTGCGCAAGTGCAAGCTCAGCGACTTCATGTGAG
>Ga0207421_10000577_pt1 | contig 47553 bp, 45 predicted proteins | sample SodLakKL_010_SED_4_FD_187542 | JGI IMG/M metagenome (GOLD analysis project Ga0207421, IMG submission 187542) | Alkaline sediment microbial communities from Lake Tanatar, Kulunda Steppe, Russia - 8KL_010_SED (SPAdes) (version 2) | ecosystem: Environmental > Aquatic > Non-marine Saline and...
AGCAACGTCGAATGCGACACGATCATCCTCGATGATGAGTCCTATTCCGACACCTTGCCCTATAACATCGTCAAGAACAACCTCGCAACCGTACAACACGAAGCGAGCGTCTCCAAAGTCAGCGAAGAACAACTGTTCTATCTGATGAGTCGCGGGTTGAGCGAGGAAGAAGCGACTGAAATGATCATCATGGGCTTCATTGAACCGTTCGCCAAAGAGCTTCCCATGGAATACGCGGTCGAACTCAATCAGCTCATCAAACTCGAAATGGAAGGGTCCATCGGCTGATGGCCCCTTTTTCTTTCCGGAAGATAATGTCTAAAAGCGTTCTCATCCTTTAATTTTGGTTTCGTTTCATGTATAATTACTATGATAAACTCATTGAGAAAGCAGAGGAGATAACCATGGAAAAAAGCATCAATGCCATTCGCTTCCTTGGCCTGGACATGGTCAACGAAGCAAACTCCGGCCACCCCGGCATCGTCTTGGGCGCTGCGCCGGTCATGTATCAACTGTTCACCAAGCATCTGAAAGCCAACCCCGCATCATCCAAGTGGTTCGACCGCGACCGTTTTGTTCTGTCCGCGGGACACGGAAGCGCACTGTTATATGCGACGCTTCATTTTGCGGGATACGACATCTCGATGGACGACCTCAAAGCCTTCCGGAAAACCGACTCGATTACGCCGGGGCATCCCGAATATGGTGATACCGACGGTGTGGAAGCGACCACCGGTCCGCTCGGACAGGGCATTTCCAACGCAGTCGGCATGGCCATCGCGGAAAAACACCTGAGACACCGCTACAACAAGAAGAACCTGAATGTCATCGACCACTACACTTACACCCTTTGCGGCGATGGCGACCTGCAGGAAGGCGTCGCGCTTGAAAGCATGTCCATCGCCGGACATTATGCGCTTGAACGACTCATTGTCCTCTTCGATTCGAACGATGTCCAACTGGATGGACCGACGTCCGACGCATACAGCGATGACATCAAGAAAAAAGTCGAGTCCATGAACTGGGACTATCAGCTTGTCGAGGACGCGAATGATCTCGAAGCGATCGACAAAGCGATCGAGCACGCGAAAACAACCGATACACCAAGCTTCATCGAAATCAAAAGCGTCATCGGCTATGGATCTTCTGTCGCCGGTACGTCCAAAGCGCATGGCGCACCGATCGGCAAAGAAGAGACCGAAAAAATGCGCAAGGATTTCGGGTATGAGTACGGCGTCTTTGAAACGCCCGAAGCGGTCTACCACGATTTCATGAGTAAAATCAAAGAGCGTGGCGAAGACGCTGAAAATGAATGGCGCGCGACCATGGACGAATATGCGGAACTCTATCCCAAGGAGTTCGGCGAACTCGAACACATCATCGAGAAGCACGTCGATGTCGATTTCGACAAACTGCTTCCCCACCCTGAAATCGGAACCTCTGAAGCCACCCGTGCAAGCGGGGGCAAAGCGGTAGAGACACTGTCAAAAGCCATCCCTGAGATGATCGGTGGGTCTGCGGACCTTTCGGGTTCGACGAAAGTCAAGGGAATCGAAGGCAACTTCACCAAAGAGAATCCGGCCGGACGCAACGTCAACTATGGCGTCAGAGAGCATGCGATGGCCGCCATCACGAACGGCCTTGTACTCCATAACATGAAAGGTTTCAGCGGTGGATTCTTCATCTTCAGCGACTACATGAAACCATCCATCCGCCTAGCCGCCCTTTCCGAGATTCCATCGATCTTTATCTTTACACACGACAGCGTCGGCGTCGGTGAAGACGGTCCGACCCATGAACCCGTCGAGCAGCTTGCGGTCTTCCGCAGCACACCGAAAATCACCACCATGCGCCCCGCTCACGCTGGCGAGGTGAACCACGCGATGCGCTACGCGCTCACCCAGCGCAATACGCCCAGCGCCATCGTCCTGACAAGACAGAATGTGACCGTCACCCATGAAGTCGCTTATGAGGACTTTGCGAAAGGCGCCTATATCGTTAAAGATCATAAAGAATTCGACGGCATCCTGATCGCCACCGGAAGCGAAGTCGAACTCGCGCTAGAAACGGCCGACTATCTTGAAACCGAAAAAGGTCTGAAAGTCCGTGTAGTCTCTATGCCATCGATGGAACTCTTTGATGCGCAAAGCGACAAATACCGACAAAAAATTCTGCCTAAGGGTGTCAAAACCCTGGCCGTGGAACTCGGCAGCCCGCAGATGTGGTACAAATACGCCGATGACGCCTTCGGCATTACCCGTTTCGGAAAGAGCGGAAAAGGCGCCGAAGTCATCAAATCGCTCGGCTTCACCAAAGAAAACATTGCAGACCGTTTCCTCAAACTGTAAATATCAGCGAAGCGCAACCATCAGCGGTTGCGCTTTTTTTGATAAATATTCACCGAAAACGAACGGGAGGCCTCATGAACTATATACGCAAACACAGTGCCGGTGTTGAAGTGCACCGGGATGAATCGCTTCAGATCGTCAAACAGTCACTAAGGAAGCATCTTGATGCGCTCGTCATTCCTACGCTCTCCACGGTCGAAGGCAGGAAAAAAGCCATAAGCGCCATTACAGGCATGAAGCGGAATGTCCCGGTTTATGTGAACGATGAATGTTGTCTGATTCCCTTGATCGCAGAACGGGAATGGAACGCACTATTCATCAATTATTTCACTGTACTGGAAGTTGAAATGACCGCAGATAATCAATGCGACGTACGCTTTGCCGATGGGTCCGTGCTCACCGCACCGCTTTCTTCAAAAAAGGTCCTAAACCGATTGAACCGTTGCACTGAACTCTTGCAATGTCTGCAACAAAGAAAACTTTCTGAAAACGTTTTTTAGCAAAGAAAGCGCTTTACATGCCGGGGTTTGTTAGATTTTCCCGGCGATATCTTGTATAATATGTGTGGATAAAACGACTATGTAATAAAGGAGAATGAATCAATGGCTAAAAAAACGATTCGCGATTTGAATGTGACAGGAAAGACGGTTCTTGTACGTGTGGACTTCAACGTCCCCATGAAAGACGGTGAGGTCAGCGATGACAACCGCATCCGTCAAGCACTGCCTACAATCAATTCACTGATCGAGAAAAACGGCAAGGTTGTGCTTTTTTCACATCTGGGCAGAATCAAAGAAGAAGCCGACAAGGAAGGAAAATCATTGAAACCTGTGGCGGAGAAGCTCTCAGAACATCTCGGGCGCCCCGTCAAATTCGTACCATATACCAGAGGTACCGAACTGGAGACAGCCATCGCATCGATGCAAGTCGGCGATGTGCTGATGTTTGAAAATACCCGTTTTGAGGACATCGACGGCAAAAAAGAAAGCAAAAACGATCCTGAACTCGGAAAATACTGGGCTTCGCTCGGAGACGTATTCGTCAATGACGCGTTTGGAACCGCGCACCGTGAGCATGCTTCAAATGTCGGCATCGCACGCAACATCGACGAAGTCGCAGCCGGGTTGCTTCTGGAGAAGGAGATCAAGTTCATCGGCGGTGCTGTTGAAAACCCAGATCGACCATTTTATGCAATTCTTGGCGGTGCCAAAGTATCCGACAAGATCGGTGTCATTGAGAACCTTCTCGACAAGGCCGACAAAGTTCTTATCGGAGGCGGCATGAGCTACACGTTCATGAAAGCTCAAGGATATGAAATCGGAACCAGTCTTGTTGAAAACGACAAACTCGACCTCGCGAAACGTCTGCTTGAAAAAGGCAAGGACAAACTGGTGCTTCCGGTTGATTTCAAACTGACCAAAGAGTTCGCTGAAGACGCCGAATACCGTCTCGGTCGTTATGATGACTTCAAGCCGGATGAAATGGGTCTGGATATCGGGGATGAGACACTCAAACGCTATCAGGACATGCTCAAAGAAGCGAAAACCGTCGTATGGAACGGTCCGGTCGGCGTGTTTGAATTCGAGAAGTACGCACAAGGAACCTTAGGCATTCTCGAAACACTTGCGTCGCTCAAAGATACTAGCACCATCCTTGGTGGCGGCGACTCAGCGGCTGCGGCCATTTCGCTCGGTTACGAAGATGCGATTACGCATATCTCCACCGGCGGTGGCGCATCGCTTGAATACCTCGAAGGCAAATCCCTTCCCGGCATTGATGCCGTGGACGACAAGTAAGGTGAAATAATATGAAGAAGCAGATTGTCATCAACAGCACCATCGGACTGCATGCACAGCTGGCTGCCAAATTGGTGGATGTGACCAGCAATTATCATGCTGATGTCCGTATCGAGTACGCTGATCAGACAGTCGACGCCAAGAGCGTCCTCGGTCTGATGAGTCTTGCGGTGCCGAGCGGCGAGAACATCAACGTGATCGCCGAAGGCGAAGATGCAGACAAGGCCATTCAGGAAATCGAAAAAATACTGGAATAAGGTGGAAATGACCATGCGAAAACCAATCATCGCAGGAAACTGGAAGATGCACAAGACAAGGGATGAAGCCCTGCAGTTCATCTATAACGTCAACTTGAAAGTGCCGAACAAAGAGTATGTCGAATCTGTGGTTTGCGCGCAGGCTCCGGTTCTCAGAGACCTTGTCAAACGTCAAGGTGAAAATCTGCGGATCGGCGCACAGACCATGCACGAACAGACAGAAGGCGCATTTACAGGTGAAGTGTCGGCCGCCCTGCTTGAAGACCTCAATGTTGATTATGTCATCATCGGGCACAGCGAGCGTCGCGAATACTATAATGAGACCGACGAGGGTGTCAATAAGAAGATTCATCAGGCGTTCCGCTATGACCTTGTCCCGATCGCCTGTGTCGGCGAATCGCTTGAGATCCGTGAAAAAGGCGAGACGGACGCTTTCGTCTCGAACCAGGTCAAAGCGGCCCTCAAAGGGCTTACGGACGACCAGGTCAAGAATCTTGTCATCGCCTATGAGCCGATCTGGGCCATCGGCACCGGCAAGACAGCAACTCCAGAAGAAGCCAACAATGCCATAAAAAGCATTCGTTCGGTCATTACTGAAATGTATGATGCCGGTGTCAGTGACGAAACCCGTATTCTTTACGGAGGCAGCGTGAAACCCGCAAACATCGACGATCTGCTCGCGCAAAGCGACATCGACGGTGCGCTTGTTGGTGGCGCCTCGTTGAATGCGCAGGATTTCCTCACACTTGTGAACAGTGCACAAGCCAAAGTCGATCAATAATATGCGCTGAAGCGTCACATCCATATGTGGCGCTTTTTTTATTAGGAGCGAACAAAAAAACCGTTCGATCGAATCGAACGGTTTGATATGAATGTAAAAATTATGTCTTAGCGGTTGTAGTATTCAACGATGAGGTTCTCTTTGATGTCAGAGAGAATCTCTTTGCGTTCGGGAAGACGCTGGAATGAGAAAGCTTTCTTTTCGTCATCGAACTTGATGAAATCAAGACGCTCTACCACATTGTCCAGGTTGTCCAGAATCGTCGAGAGCTTTTGTGAACGCTCTTTGAGCGAAACAGTAGAACCGACTTTGACACGGTACGATGGAATGTCGACTTTTTTGCCGTCAACCATGAAATGTCCATGATTGACCAGTTGGCGTGCTTGACGGCGTGTCTTGGCGAACCCTGCGCGGTACACGAGGTTGTCCAGACGGCTTTCAAGCAGGAACAGGAAATTCTCGCCATGACGGCCAGCCATCTTGTTCGCTTCGTCGAACGTCTTTTTGAACTGACGTTCGTTCACTCCATAGGTGAAACGCACCTTTTGTTTTTCCTGAAGCTGTGTAGCGTACTCGCTGAGTTTGGTGCGACGTTGACCATGCTGCCCTGGTGGATAAGGACGCTTGCCGAGTTCTTTACCGCTTTCAAGGGTCGAATAATTCAAACGTCTTGAAATTTTCCACTGCGGTCCGGTATATCTAGCCATACGTATTGCCTCCTTTAGAATTATTTGCGTTAAAAGAAGTTCACTCGCCTATAAGGACAGAACAATGTCGACGGTTCATCTCGCCAGCAGAGACTACTTGGTTCCCTTCACCAAGGAAGGATCGTTCAGCGGTCTTATAAGACAAAAGTGCAGCTGCCTTTATTACGCATGCGCAAGTATTATATTAGAATTAGCTCATATTGTCAACAAGCAATTGCGCGACTTTTTCAAGGTGTTTCTGGTCCGTTTCGTCGAACCTCGAAAGCACGGGGGCATCAATGTCCAATACCCCGATCAGGCTGCCTTTGCGCAAAAGCGGAATGACGATTTCGCTTTGCGAGTCGGAATCACAGGTGATGTGTCCTTCAAACTGGTTGACATCATCCACACGGACGGTCTTTTGATTGATTGCCGCGTGGCCGCACACGCCGCTTCCCATCAGGATTTTGGTGCAGGCCGCCTTGCCTTGGAAGGGCCCAAGGAAAAGGTCATCGCCGTGTTTGATGTAAAACCCGACCCAGTTGATGTCATCGAGGAAATAATCAAGGATGGCGGTGGCGTTGGCAAGTGTCGTGTACCACGGGTCGTCCTTGTTGATATAATAGGGGAGTGTCTCGAGCAGTTTCTGATAATTTTCGTTCTTGTTTTCGCTTTTTTCAACGGGTATGAACATGTTGTATCACCTCATGGAAATGATATAAAAGATTTCATGATAATGCAATGAATATGATACAATATAGTAGATTTAACTGAGGTGAATACTATGATCGACAGAATACTCGTCCGATACGGCGATCTGACACTCAAAGGAAGAAACAAGAAGTCCTTTATCAACATCTGCCTGCAACGGATACGCGAACGCGTACCCGAAGGAAAAGTGAAATACATCAAAAGTCACAACCGGCTTTACATCATCTTGAACGGCGAGGATCCGGATGCCGTCATCAGAGCGCTTGATACGGTTCCCGGCCTGGCCGGATACGCCAGAGTCATCCGGTGCGAGAAATCCATCGATTCGATTGTCGCCGCATCAGGGAAGCTGCTGAACCGTTTTAAAAAACCCCGTACCATGAAGGTTGAGACCAAACGGACCGACAAGTCCTTTCCGCTGACCAGCCAGGAGATTTCGATCAAAGTGGCTTCACTGGTGCTTTCCCACCACGAGAATTTGAGCGCCGATGTCCATCACCCGGACATCACACTGAACGTCGAAGTCCGCAAGGACGACGCCTATGTCTACGTCGATTTCACTCAAGGTCTGCGCGGCTTTCCCGTAGGCACCATGGGCAAAGGAATCACACTGCTCTCCGGTGGCATCGATTCACCGGTAGCGGCCTATCTGGCGATGGTCAAGGGCATCGAGACCGACCTTTTGCATTTTGAAAGCACCCCGCTGACCAGCATCGAATCGTCCCAAAAAGTCATCGATCTCGCCAAAAAACTCTCGGCATACGGAATAAAACGTTCCATCCGTTTGCATATGGTTCCGTTTGTGGAACTTCATCAAACACTGCTTGAAATGGTCCCCGAACCGTATCACATCACCATCATGCGTCGAATGATGATGCGTATCGCAGAACGTTTTGCAGAACAGGATCACACTCCCGTGCTCATCAACGGCGAATCCATCGGACAAGTTGCTTCACAGACGCTTGACAGCATGAAAGTCGCCGAAGCGGTGACCTCCCTTCCGGTCCTGAGACCGCTTGCCGTGATGGAAAAGAACGACATCTCCGCCATCGCGAGAAAGATTGGCACGTACAAGATATCCGTCCGACCGTTTGAAGATTGTTGCGCCATCTATGTCCCTTCAAGCCCGGTAACCCATCCACGTAATTATTATGCGGAACGCTACGAGAGACTTTTCGATTATGAACCGCTCATTGAAACAGCGATCGCCAACATCAAAACACTGACCCTGTCCCCTGAAAGCGACATCCAGCTCGATGTCGCCGGGCTGACGGTCCGTGAAGCACTTGAAACGGGGGAATGATCATGATCACCTCGACACAAAATGCGACCATCAAAGACGTCAAGAAACTTTTGATGAAGAAATACCGCCAAAAAGAGGGAAGGATGCTCATTGAAGGCAAGAATCTTCTTGATGCCGCCAAAGCGCACAATCTCCTCGAGTCGTCATTCCATCTCGAACCGCATCCCGACTATCCGAAGGGTACCGTGCTCAGCGACCATGTCATGAGGCATCTGACCAAGACCAAAACACCGCCCCGCGATGCGGGCGTCGCCAAAATACCCGCTTCACAAACTGCCGGTAAGCGCGTGCTCATTCTTGAGAACGTGCAAGACCCGGGCAATGTGGGGACGCTTCTGAGAAGCGCCCTGGCTTTCGGGTTCGACACTGTGGTGTTCGATGAAAGCGCCGACCCCTACGCCCAGAAAGTCATGAGAAGCACCCAAGGCGCTATTTTCTCGCTCAACATCCTCTTTGATACCGTGCCGGGTTTCAAGTCCGCATATCCCGGCCATACGCTGGTAGGCGCTCATCTTGACCGTGACGCCAAAACGTATGAACTCCCCGCCGATCCGCTCGCCCTTGTGCTTGGCAATGAGGGCCACGGACTCAAAGACTCGACGATCCGCAGTCTGGATCGTACGGTCTATGTGCAAATCCAAAACATTGACTCACTCAATGTCGCCATCGCCGGAAGCATCATCATGCATGCTTTCAGCGGCGAAAAGCCTTTGTTCGGCTAAGGGCTTGCATTATGCGCGCGCGTGTGATAGAATGTGCTTGCATATGGGTTAGAAGAGTGGGTCAAATCCCACTCTTTTTATGCCATAAGGAGGATATAGTATGGACAAACTCAATGACATCATCAAAACGGAAGTCGAAGCCATGGGCTTCTATTTGTACCAAACCAATTTTCACAGACGTGGCAAAGACTACGTTCTCGCCGTGGAAATCGATCACAAGGAACCGATCAGCATCGATGATTGCGTCCGTGTCAGCGAGCGCCTGTCCGCTGTGCTCGACGAGAAGGACCCGATTGAACAGGCCTACATGCTCGAAGTGAGCAGCGCCGGTGCGGAGCATACGCTAAGAAACCGTGAGGAGATGCTTCGGGCGGTTGATAAGTTCATACACATACGGACCGGCGACCAGACGATTTATGAAGGTGTTCTTGTCAGTGTTGATGAGTCATCCCTCGAAATACTGGACAAAAAACAAAACAAGACAGTAGCAATACCATTCAACGATATCGAAAAAATCCGTCTTGCAGTGGATTTTTAGGAGGCAACCATGAAAGCGAAAGATTTTTACAAAGCACTCGATGTGATCGTCCAAGAACGCGGCATCGACAAAGAGAAAGTACTGGAAGTATTGGAACGCGGCATGCTCAATGCTGTAAAAAAAGAATACGAGACATCCGACAACGCCCGCATCGAATTCATCGAGGACAAAGACGAAATCAAGGTTGTTGCGGATTATCTTGTGGTCAAAGAACCATCCGACAGCACGGAAATCTCGTTGGAAGAAGCGCGTGAAGAGAAAAAATCCGTCAAAATCGGCGATGTGATCAGCCGTGACATCACGCCGAAGAACTTCGGCAGGATTGCCGCGGTCAGCGCCAAACAGATTCTCACCCAGGGACTCAAGCAACTCGAAAGAGAAAAAACCTACGAGATTTTCAAAGATAAAGAAAACGAGATGGTGACCGGAGAAATCGTCGGATTGAACAAGGACTTTGTGACCCTGGACCTTTCCCACAACCTTGAAACCTCGCTGCCCAGAAAAGAATTGCTCCGCAGTGACGAGGTTCGCATCGGTGCCAAACTCAAAGTGTACATCACAAAAGTCGAACTTACGACCAAAGGGCCCAAAGTGTTCGTCAGCCGCACGGACCGGAATCTTGTCAAGCGCCTGATCGAACAAGTCGTCCCCGAGATCATGGACGGCACGGTTGAAATCATGGGCCTTGCCCGCGATGCGGGATCACGCAGCAAGATTGCGGTGTATTCCCACGATGAGAACGTCGATCCCGTAGGCGCCTGCCTGGGGCGTGAATCAAACCGCAAAAAGGAAGTCGAAGAAGCCCTTCAAGGCGAACGCATCAGCTTCTATCGCTGGAGCGACGACCCCTATGAGCTTATTCAAGATGCCCTTGCGCCAGCGTCTGTCGTGGCCATCAACCCTGATAAAAAAGACAAGACCGCGACCGTGATCGTCGAAGACCAAGATTTCACGGGTGCCATCGGATCGAAAGGCCAGAATGTTCGTTTGGCGGCTCAGTCAAGCGGTTGGAAAATCGATATCAAATCCGTCTCCGACGCCGAGGAACTCGGCATCAACTACACACCGCTCGAAGAGATGGAAGAGGATAGTGATACGGATGAGCAAGACGCGTAAAACGCCACTCAGAAAATGCATTGTCACCGGTGAGCAGCACGACAAGCGCGAACTGATGCGAGTCGTGCGAAACAAAGAAGGCATCGTCAGTGTGGATCCTACGGGCAAAGCGCACGGACGGGGTGCCTACCTCAAACTTGACAAGACCGTCATCAATAAAGCCCGGAAGAAAAATCTCATCGCCAAGCATTTCGGCGTGAGTGTCGAACCGGAAATCTACGATCAGCTCGAGGCGCTCATCAACAATGAGTGATCCCCTTTCCCTGCTCGGCCTGGCAATGCGTAAAGGGGACACCGTATTCGGTGTAAAACAGGTCATCGAACATATCCAGAAAACCCGTCGCACCATCGTCTTCCTTGCAAAAGATACTGGAGACAACACAGCCAAAAAGATTCGCGACAAATGCAACACCTACAACATCACACTCTACGATACGTATACCTCGGATCAACTGTCTGATGCCATCGGCAAGGAAAACGTCAAAGTCATAGCACTCAAGGATTCCAGCCTACTGAATGCATTCAAATGACCAAACAATAGAAAGAGGTGGTTTATATGGCGAGAAAACGTCAGAAACCAAACAAACCCAAAGCAAAACCACAAACCCCGTCTGTCGTCTATTACAAGCCGGACATGACGGTTAATGAACTGGCCGAAGCCCTGAAGAAACCGACCAATGAAATCATCAAAAAAGCGATGACGCTCGGCATCATGGCTTCGCAGAATCAAGCCCTCGACCGTGAAACCGTCGAACTGATCGCCATGGAATACGAGGCCAGCGTCGAAGACGAAGTCATCACCGACAAGACACGTTTTGAAGAAATGAAATCGGAAGATGACGAAAAAGATCTCCAACACCGCCCACCGGTCGTTACCATCATGGGTCATGTCGATCATGGAAAAACCACATTGCTCGACACGCTTCGAAACGCTCGCGTCACCGAAGGCGAAGCGGGCGGCATCACTCAGCATATCGGAGCCTACCAATACGTCAAGAACAACAAGGCGATCACCTTCATCGACACACCGGGTCACGCGGCCTTTACTGAAATGCGCGCCCGTGGCGCCACCGTCACCGATATCACGGTCCTGGTTGTCGCTGCGGATGATGGCGTCATGCCACAGACGCGTGAAGCGATCGACCATGCCAAAGCCGCCGGTGTTCCCATCATCGTTGCCGTCAACAAGATGGACATGCCCGGTGCCAATCCGGACAAAGTGAAACAGGAACTCGCCGAATTCAACCTGCTCAGCGAAGAGTGGGGCGGGGACACCATATTTGTCGAAATATCCGCCCTCAAAGGGGAGAATCTCGAGGAACTCATCGAGATGATCTTGCTTACTGCGGAAATGGAAGAGTTTAAAGCCAATCCGAACCGTCTCGCCGAAGGAACCGTCATCGAAAGCGAACTTGACAAAGGGCGGGGACCGGTCGCGACATTGCTCGTTCAAAACGGAACGCTCAATGTCGGCGATCCGCTTGTCGTTGGCGACACATACGGTCGTGTCCGTGCGATGACCGACGATTTCGGTCGTAACGTCGAACACGCAGCTCCATCCAAAGCGGTCGAAATCATCGGTCTCAACGATGTGCCTCAGGCCGGCGATCCTTTCAAAGTCTTCTCCGATGACAAAGAAGCGCGCCAGATCAGTGAAGAAAGGGCGCACCGCACATGGAAAGAAGAACGCGGTGTTTCCAAGGCGATGAGCCTCGACGAACTCTTTGAGAACATGAACGAAGGCGATACCAAAATCCTTCCGATCATCGTCAAAGCCGATACCCACGGTTCCGTCGAAGCGGTCAAGGGTAGCCTTGAAAACATTGACGTCGACGGTGCCCGTGTCGAAGTGGTCCGTTCAAGTGTCGGGACCATCACCGAAACCGATGTCACCCTTGCGCTAGCCAGTGGTGCCATCATCATCGGATTCAACGTCCGCCCCATGGCTGCGGTGCGTGAAACCGCCCGCAACAAAGGCGTGGAGATCCGTCTTTACAACATCATCTATAAAGCGATCGACGACATTGAAAACGCCATGAAAGGCTTGCTCGATCCGGAATTCAAAGAAGTCGTCACCGGACAGGCCGAAGTCAGGGAGACGTTCAAGATTTCCCGCATCGGCACCATCGGTGGTTGCTATGTGACCGACGGACATATCGAACGCGACGCGTTGGTACGCGTGCTGCGTGACGGTGTGGTCGTCTACGAAGGCAAACTGGCCAGTCTGAAACGTTTCAAAGACGATGTCAAGTCCGTTCGACAAGGATTTGAGTGCGGAATTCAGATCGAAAACTTCAACGACATCAAAGAAGGCGATATCATCGAAGCCTCAACCATGAAGGAGATTGAACGATAATGCCGAACATTGAAAGACTCGAAAGCGACATCGAACGTGCTCTGATGAGCATTTTCCGAAAAGAGATCAAACATCCCGACATACAGTTCATAACCATCACGAACGTCGACCTTACCAACGACCTTTCCTATCTGACCATTCATTACACGACACTGGACGATGAACAGGAGAAACGCGATGCGACGCAGCAAGCGCTTGAACAAAGCAACAAGTTCATCCGCACCGCGCTCGCACAGAAAGTCAAGATGCGCAAAATGCCCCAACTGCGTTTCAAGTACGATACCACACTGGAACACGCCAACCGCATCGAACGCGGTCTGAAAGAAGTCATGGACAAAAACAATAAGAACAACGACGAATAAAAGCGATGGTTCATCGCTTTTATTTCTATGAGGAGCGATCAGGATGCTCAAAGATAAACTGAATGATGTTCCCACCAAACCGGGGTCCTATCAGATGCTGGACCAAAACGGAAACATCATATACGTCGGAAAGGCGAAAAGTCTGCGCAACCGTCTGCGGAGTTACTTTACAGGGTCTCATGACTACAAGACGACCAAGATGGTCCGCCAGATCCACGATTTCAACTACATTGTCACCAATACGGAACTCGAAGCGCTCATCCTCGAGATCGACCTCATCAAAAAACATCAACCCCGCTATAACATCCTTCTCACCGACGACAAGACCTATCCCTATATCGAGATCACCCGTGAAAAACATCCGAAAATGGTCGTCACCCGGAAGGTTCGAAAGAAACACAACTATCTCTTCGGGCCCTACCCCAACGTCAAGGCGGCCCGTGAGACGCTCAAGGTCCTGAACAAACTCTACCCTCTAAGGAAATGTCAGACCCTTCCCGATGAACCGTGCCTTTATTATTATCTGGACCAGTGCATGGCACCGTGCATCAACAAGGTCGATCCATCTAGGTACAAAGAAATCGAGAAAGAAATCAGCGACTTCCTCAAAGGCAACACGTCCAAAGTGACCAGCGAACTCAAAGCGAAGATGTACACCGCAAGTGAAAAACTCGAATTTGAAAAGGCTCAGGAATACAAATCCATGATCGATGCCATCGAAACCACGGCCAAAAGCGACCAGGCCGTCAACCTGCGCGACCTCAAGGACCGCGACATCATCGGCGTTGATTATGACGCCACCCACGTGGCGATCACCATCCTTTTCATCCGCAACGGCAAGATCGCGGCCAGTGAAAAACGCATCATGGACTACTATCTCGACCACGAGAAGACCGCTTTTGATTTTCTCGGACAATTCTACAAAAACACCCCGTTGCCCGGTGAACTCTTTGTTCCCGCCGCCCTGAACAAGGACATGCTCGAAGAATACCTCGGCGTGGACGTTCTCACCCCTCAACGCGGCGTGAAACGGAAACTTCTCGACCTTGCGGTCAAAAATGCCGGAGACATGCTCAAAACGGAGAAAGCATCCGTCGAACAGGAACGCAAAAAAACCTTCGGCGTCCTTGATGAACTCGCGGAAATGCTTTCCATTCCCACCCCTTATCACATTGAGGCGTTCGATAACTCCCACACCTTCGGCGAATACCCGGTTAGCTCAATGGTCGTTTTCAAGAACGCCAGACCTTCCAAAAAGGACTACCGCAAATACCGCTTGCAGGAAAGCGCCCGTCAGTCCGGCGATACCGACCAAATGCGCGAAGTGCTTTATCGCAGGTATCGTCGCGTCCTTATGGACGACCTCAAACGTCCCGACCTTATCTTCGTCGACGGCGGCATCCATCAGCTCAACGCCGCGAAAGCTGTCATTCGCGAACTTGAATTGAACATTCCGATCGCAGGACTCGTCAAATCGAAAGACCACAAGACCCACCATCTGTTGGATGAAGATTCCAACACGTTCGAACTCGAAAAGACGAGCGAACTCTTCCGATTCCTGAGTTTTGTCCAAGAAGAAGCCCACCGCTTCGCGGTCACCTTCCACAAGGACCTTCGCGAAAAAGGGGTCTATGAAAGCGTGCTTGACAGGATTCCGGGTGTCGGTGCAAAGACGCGCAAGAAACTGTTGCGTGAGTTCAAGACCATCGAGAACATCAGAAACGCTTCCAACCAGGCGCTTCGTGACCTCAATATCAATCAAAAGACCATCAACGCCATCAAGGAGACATTGAATGGCGAAAACGACAGGTGATACCCATGCGTATTCAAGGAACCATCATCGCCCACGACAGCAACGAACGAACCATACAAATCGATTACAGAAAACGCCGTCACACCATCTATTTTCAAAGGGCGACCTATAACAAATACCACCGTTTTCTGGACAACGGATTCCATATCGCCCTCGATGCGAAGATCATCGCGAAAAAGCGGGGCAAACAGCTGACCGCGACGCACGTGCTTAAAATCAGCAAACCGCGCCCCTATGGAACCAAAACGCTTTATTCGTTCGCCTCGATGCGGGATGAGACTCGCAAATTCATCAATTCACTCGACACCAAGCTGTTTCTCGACTTCGAGATGAGCATGCACCCCTATAAGAAAAACCCTCGTTTCACCCAGGAGATCATCCAGGCCGGCTACATTCTCGAAGACAGGGAAGGAAACATCATAAAGGAATACAGCGCCTACATCAAACCTACCCGACATAAAACTCTTTCCAGACGGACGACCAAATTTCTCGATCTCACCCAGGAAGATGTCGATCAGGGCATCGGTTTCCTGACGTTTTACAATGAGTTCAAAACATTGCTTGAAACCTACCGTCCCGCGATTATCGTCTGGGGCAAAAACGACCATCTCGCGCTCAAAGATTCCTACAAAGTCAACAAGGTGCGCTCTCTTGGCAGACTGACCCGGTTCGTCAATCTGCTCAAGCTTCACAAAAACGTCTTCAACTATAAAGACGACATCGGCCTGAAAACCGCCTATGAGATGTATGGCAACAACCTGAAAACCCAAAGGCACGACGCACTCGAGGACGCCTACATGACCAAACGTGTGTTCGATGGGTTCAAAGCCAGCCTCAACCGATAAGAAAACGCCGTTTCGGCGTTTTTTTATTTGACCCTCCTCATATCGTTTTAAATTCATGCTATAATATAGGTGATACACAAGGGGGAATAACCATGAAAGAGACGCTTAAGAAGCATCATAAGAAACGGTTCGGAATCGTGCCGAGCGGTTATTATTTCGCGCCGGCTACGGTATTGCTTATCGGGGAAAGCCTGGACATCCTCAAAGGCCCTGTTCTCACAGCCTCCATGAACAAAGGGTTGCACGCGACCGTAAACGCCAGAGATGACCTGGTGCTGAACATCCATATCGATTTTCTTGAATCCAAACAGTCTTTTGAACTCGATCTCTCCGTCATCGACTATCCCCAGGACTCGATTTACGCCCGTTTGCTCATTTCCATCATCAAGAAACTTCAGTATGAAGGCTACAAAGTGTCCAAAGGGCTGAACATCACGGTCATGTCCAATCGTTCCTTACCAAAAAACCTCGGGTTGCACCAGAGTTTTGAGATGTTGTTCATGAAACTTTTATCCAATCAGAACAGCTTCAATCTCACCAAGGACAAGATGGTGCGCTATGCCTACCAGGCCGAGAAAAACACGAACGAACTTTATACGTCCGTCGCCCAGCTTCACGCCTGCGCGTATGGCGAGAAAGACAAAGTCATTCACCTGGACACCAAAACGCTCGAGTACGAAACCATCCCGTTCAACACCGCCGATTACGGCTTTTTGAGCGTTTTTGTCTCACGCCCCAAATTTGTCCTCAACGCGGATATAAACACCCGCATCAAAGCCATTGAAAAAGCGACCCAAGCCATCCGTCCGAAGCGCTCGATCACCCATCTGAGTGAACTGTCACTCGATGAATTCAACAGCATGAAATCCATGATTAAAGGGGCGAACACTGTCAAATATACGGAGCATGTGATGTTTGAAATCCAGCGGGTCGTCCAAGCGGCCGAGTATCTCAAAGATGAGGACTATGTGATGTTCGGCGACGTGCTCGAACAGTCGCAAAACTCGCTGCGCCACCTTTTTGAAATCTCGAATCAGTACCATAACGACATCGTCAACATCATGCATGAAAACAAGTCTCTGGGCGCCAGGCTTTCCATCATCGGCTATGACCAGATCGTTATCGCCCTGTTTGAACAAGCTGAAATGCCATCGGATGTCCATGCCTTCCAGGAGGACTTCTACAACAAGTATAAAAAGAACCTTGAAATCCAGAAACTTAAACTGGGTGATGGCGTCCGCTCGACAAAGTGAGACCCATCGTCAGTCCCGGCCCCGCCGCAATCATTGCGGCGGGGTTTTTCATGGACGAATTGTCCATATAAAAAGAGCATCTTCGTGAAAAGATGCTCTCAGGTTTTTCTGATCAGACGAGTTTGACAACCGGAAGAATCATCGGATTCCGTTCGGTTTTCGTGAAAATATAATCATTGAGCAGGCGTATGATGTCGCGTTTGATCAGCCCGGTCTTGATGGTGTCGTACTTATCGAGTGTGGAAGTGACCATGTCGTCGACCTTTTTGGAAAGGTCCTTGGTCAGTTTGGTCTGTTCTTTCATGTAGACGAACCCTCTTGAGACGATGACCGATTCGCCGATGCGCTTACGTTTTTTCTCATCGATGGTGATGACGACGCTCAAAAGTCCGTCTTCACTCAATATTTTCCTGTCCTTAAGGACTACCGATCCGATATCACCGATGCCTTTTCCGTCGATATAGACATTGTTGGCGGGAATCTGTCCGGCGACCCGTGCGGTCTTTTTGGTAAGGGCGAGTACGTCTCCGTTATCGAGTACGAACTCATTGCCTTTTTTCACGCCGGTGGCGATGCCCGTTCGGGCATGAATCTTAAGCATTCTGTGTTCTCCGTGGATCGGCATGAAGAACTTCGGCTTGATGAGTTTGAGCATCAGCTTGAGCTCCTCGTTTCCGCCATGCCCAGAGGTATGCGTGTCATTGAGCGGTGAATGGGTGATGACGTTCGCACCGCGCTTGAAAAGCTGGTTGATGGTTTTGTTGATGCCGCTTTGATTGCCTGGAATCGGTGAGGAAGAAAAGATCACCGTATCACCCGGTTGCACCTTGATTTGCCGGTGTGATCCGTTGGCGATGCGTGACAGCGCCGCAAACGGCTCCCCTTGTGATCCGGTACAAAGGATGGTGATTTCATGGGGGGCGAAATGCCTTAAGGCTTTGGATCCCACAAAGGTTCCGTGTGGTGCCTTGATGTAGCCCATTTCCTGTCCGACCTCGACGGTCCGCTCCATGCTTCGTCCGAATACAGCGATTTTTCGTTTGGTGGCGATTGAAGCTTCGACGATCTGCTGCACACGGTGAATGTTCGAGGCGAATGTCGCGACCACCGCACGACCCTCGATGTTGGAGAAAATCTCTTTGATGCTTTCGCTGACGAGTGTTTCGCTTTTGGTGAACGCGTCCACTTCCGCACCGGTCGAGTCGCTCAAAAGACAAAGGACCCCTTCGGTCCCGAGCCGAGCCATTTTGGCATAATCGGCATCTTTCCCCGTGGGGGTGAAATCGAATTTGAAATCACCGGTGTGCACGATTTTACCGTGTGGTGTCTTCACCACCACCCCGAACGAATCGGGGATGGAGTGGTTGGTTCTGAAAAAGCTGACGGCAAGATGCTTGAAACGGATGTTGTCGTTTTCGAAGAATTCCAGGAGATTGTATTGAATCCCCTGATGTTCACGCATCTTGTTCTTGATCAGGCCGACGGCCAGGCCGTTGGCATAGATTTTCGGTATTTTGACATGACGTAAAAGCCAAGGAATTCCGCCAATATGGTCCTCGTGACCATGCGTAATGACCAAAGCCTTGATCTTATCTTGATTTTGCTGAAGGTATGTATAATCGGGAATGACATAATCAATGCCGAGCAGCGACTCATCGGGGAACATGACGCCCGCATCGATGATCACGATCTCGTTTTGATATTCCACAACATACATATTCTTTCCTACTTCACCAAGACCGCCTAATGCAAAAACACCAACTTCATGTTTTTTAAAAATTTGATTTTGCACTATTGAGTCCTCCTAAAAAATGTGTTGAAAATGTTGTTTTCAATTACCCTATTATAGCTTATTTTTCACTATAAATAAATGCTAATGTGTTATAATTTTCACAGTAGGTGATTGCATGGACTATAAACGCGCGATATTTTTCGATATCGACCACACTCTGTACAACCCTAACGATAAAACCATTCCAGCGTCCACTGTCAATGCGCTCAAAAAACTGTCTGAGAGAAAAGACACGTTGATCGCGGTTGCGACGGGACGCGCTTTTTACATGCTTGAAGGTGTCATCGATCCGCTTCGTCCCTATATTGAGGCCTACATCACCATAAACGGGCAGACGATCCACCACCACGGAAAACTGATCCATGATGAACCGATGGATAAGAAACTCGCGGTCAAAGCCCGCAAAACCTTCCAGAGACTGGATCTCACTTATGGCTTCATCGGCGCCGACAGCCAGGTTGTGAACCGTCTCAATGGCTATGTGAAAAGCATGTTCATCGACCAGCGCATACCACTGCCCAAGGTGGACCCCGAATACGAAAAACATCATAAAGTCTATCAGATGTGGGCGTTCGGCGATGCGGAAACGCTTAAAAAAGTCCGCGGCCATATCGACCCTTCCTACATCGTCCCCTGGGTAAGCGACGGCTTTGACATCATCGACCCCGAACGCAACAAGCTTCATGGCATCGAGCGTCTGATCGACCGTCTTGAGATTCCCATGGACAAAGTCTATTGTTTCGGCGATGGCGCCAACGACCTGCAAATGTTAAAAGGCGTACCGCATTCATTCGCCATGGCGAACGCCTCCGATTCAGTAAAAAAACACGCGAAATACACCACAGCGGCCTTCGATGAAAACGGCATCGAAAAAGCCCTGAAATGGCTCAAACTTATAGATTGAGGGAGACCTATGATCGCAGAAGTCCTCGTTGACATCGAACACCACACACTGGACCAGTGCTTCGACTACCTTGTCCCCGATGCCCTTAAAGACACCATCGCTGTCGGGCAGCGCGTCGAAGTCCCTTTCGCCCACCGGAAAATCACCGGGTTCGTCGTCGGACTCAAATCGCAATCCGACATTGAAAGTCTTAAACCGATTCACGCCGTGCGTGATCTTTTCCCCTATATGGACGACGAACGGATGCAACTCGCAGAAATCCTTTCCAAACGCCATATCCAGCCCAGAATCGCCTACATGAACGCGATGTTGCCACGCGCGCTCTCGATGCGCTACACCACTTATTTCAAAGTTCACGACAAGCAGCGTCTCAATGAGCTGCTGGCCCCTTATTTCAAAGACACAGAAACCATCAAAAGAGACACCCTAGACGCCAAGGCTTTGAGGCATGTGCAGCATCATCTCAAAACAGGCGTCCTCTCCCAACATCTCACCGTTGCTCAGACGACCGGCGTAAAAACCGTCCCCGTCGTCGTACTGAAAAATGACGGCCCCGTCAAAAACGCCTCCAAACAACAGGCCATCATTGATACACTGAAAAGCCAAGGCCCCCTTGAGAAAAAGACGCTGCTAAAAACGGCCGGAACCACCGACGGCCCCTTGCGCAGCCTCGTTGAAAAAGGCAGAGTCGAAATCGTGTCCAAGGAACGCTATCGCGAGATCGCCTCCATCATCAGGGAAAACGATAAACCCATCACCTTCAATGAGGAACAGGAGGTCACGTTCGACGCTATAAAGAAGAGGCTCCACACCCCGAGCGAGCACCTCATCCACGGCGTGACCGCCAGCGGAAAAAGCGAGCTCTATATCGCGCTTATCAAGGAAGTGCTGAAACACGGGCAACAAGCCATCGTACTGCTTCCGGAAATCGCTTTGACACCGAAGATTGTCGCCCGCTTCAAAGCGGCAATCGATGAACCCATCGCCATCTTTCATAGCGCGCTCACACCGGGCGAACAATACGATCAATGGCGTCGCATGTTAACCGGTGAGGCCAACGTCTGCATCGGTGCGCGAAGCGCAATCTTCGCCCCATTTCAAAACATCGGGCTGATTGTGCTCGACGAAGAACAAAGCGATGCCTTCGTGCAACGCGAAGCGCCTTCTTATAGCGCGAAAGAAGTTGCCCGCCTGCGTGCGAAACATCATACGGCGCCAATCGTCTACGGTTCGGCCACACCCTCGATCGAAACCTATTACGAGGCGAAAAAGGGCCATATGCATCTTCACACACTCAGCAGGCGCGCTCTTAAATCCACCATGCCATACATTGAAATCATCGACATGAAAGAAGAGTTCAAGCAGGGCAACCCATCCATCTTTTCACACGCCCTCAGAACTGCCATGAATGAAACGCTTGCACGTGGTGAACAAGTCATCCTGCTCATCAACCGGCGCGGGCACGCCAACTTTGTGATCTGCCGGGACTGCGGAAAGCGTATCAAGTGTCCACAGTGCGAAATCTCGCTGACTTATCACCACGCTACGGGCGAACTCAAATGCCATTACTGCAACCACAAGGAGCAAGCGCCTTCGACCTGCCCCGCGTGCGCATCAAAACACATCCGTTACATGGGCCTTGGCAGCGAGAAAGTGGAAATGGCGCTTCAAAAGACGTTCCCGGATGCGCGTGTCTACCGCATGGACCGCGACAGCACGACCAAAAAAGGGGCGCATGAACGTATCATTGCGGACTTTGAACGCGACGGCGACATCCTCGTCGGCACGCAGATGATCACCAAAGGGCTCGATTTCGACAACGTGACGCTCGCTGGGGTCCTCTCGGCGGACATGTCCCTTTTCGTGCCCGATTTCTACGCGGAAAGCGAGACCTACGCGATGCTTACACAAATCGCGGGAAGAAGCGGTCGTCGCGACAAACCGGGACGCGTGCTCATCCAGGCGTATGATACGTCGCACCAGGTGCTCGAAGATGTCAGACACGGGGATTTTACGTCCTTCTACGAACGGGAGATCGCGTTTCGCAAACGTGCACGTGTCGAACCGTTCAAAAAGCTGACTCAGATTCTTTGTGTCCACAGGAACTACGACATCGCGTATCGCAAGGCGCTTGAAATCAAGCGTTTCATCAAGAAACAGACCACTGCAAGCGTGCTGGGGCCGACCGATGCGAGAATACTGAGACAAAACAATCGTTACCGCGTTCAGTTGCTCATCCGGCATGACGGCGATGAGGCCATCTATGAATCCCTTCAGAAAGTGCATCGGCATTTTTCCAACAACGCAACGCTTTATTTCATTCACAACCCGAGAATCATCTAAAGGAGTGAAAATTATGACCATTATTTTCATGGGAACCCCCGAATTCAGTGTGCCGAGTGCACGCACCGTGCATGAGGAATACGGCATCGACCTGGTGGTGACCCAGCCATCAAAGAAAAAGGGCCGAAGCGGAAAAATCGTCGATCCGCCGATGAAAACGTTCGCCGACAGTCATAACATCCCGGTCCTTCAGCCGAAGCGGCTTCACGCGGTGATGGATGAGATCATCGCCATGAATCCCGACCTTATCATCACGGCCGCCTATGGTCAGATCCTGCCAAAACGCCTTCTTGAAATCCCTTCTTTCGGGGCCATCAATGTCCACGCTTCGCTTTTGCCGAAACTGCGAGGCGGCGCGCCCATCCAACGCGCCATCGAACGCGGGCATGAATATACGGGAATCACCATCATGTATATGGCTGAAAAGATGGATGCGGGCGATATCATCGCAACCAAACGCCTTCAGATTGAAAAAGATGACACTGGGGGCAGCCTGTTTGAAAAGCTTGCGCATCTAGGCAGCGATCTTCTCGAGGATGTGCTTCCCTCCATATTCAACAACGAAGTGAAGGCGACGCCTCAAGACGAATCCGAAGCGACCTATGCTTATAACATCAAGCCCGAAGAGGAGAAGCTGGATTTCGAAACCACGGCCAGCGCCAATGAGCGTAAGGTTCGCGCCTTTCATCCCGAACCGTCCACGTATCTCACCGTGGATGGAGAGCGAGTGAAAGTCCTCAAGGCAGAGGTTGTCGAATCGGACGGTGAAACTCCGGGACGTGTCGTTGACCATCGGAAAGAAGGCATTGTCATCCAGTGCAAGGACGACGGGCTGCTTTTGAAAGAAGTCCAGCCTTCCGGCCGTAAAGCGATGGACGGTGCAAGTTTCCTCAACGGAAAAGGGAAAACGCTTTTACCGATTGGTAAAAAAATAGACGATTAAGCCAAAAAGCGTCGTTTTAGCAATTTATCTTTGGCTTGAAAAGTGCTATAATGGGGTATTAGAAAAAATCATACAAATTTTTAAGGAGTTATACACAATGAAAAGAGCTTTGTTTTCCAGGGATGAAATGCTTCGAATGAATGTTGAAACCTTGAAGGAACGCGGGGTTTCCGTCGAACAGATCGCTGACATCGCATTCGCCCAGCAATCCAAGTGGACCGACCAGATTTCCATGCAGGATTGCATCGACTCCGTCGAGAAGATTCTTTCTCTACGGGACACGTTCCACATTCTTCAACTCGGTGCAGAAATCGACAGACTGACTGAAGAAAACCTGATTCGCGAACCATTACGCGAAATCCTCAACAGCGATTTGGGCATGTTCGGCATTGACGAACTGTTCGGATTGGAACTCGCCGGCATCTACGGCACCATCGGTAAAACCAACTTCGGGGATATCGATGTCAACAAACCCGCGGTGGTAGCGGAACTGAATTACGGCGGGAAAAAAGACAAAACCAAGTGCCATACGTTCCTGGATGACATCGTCGGCGCCATCGGCGCAGCCGCATCGACGCGTGTCGCCCAGATCACCAACGAGCTCGAAGCCAGAAAAGACCCTAAATACAAGGAGATTCGTCTCGACTTCGACCTTTGAACCGTAACCGCGAGGATGTGAAATCATGGGAAAAAGGGAAAAGGACCTTGACGACTTTTTCAAGAAAGCCGATCAGGACCCCGAAGAACTCAAAGAATATGTAGACAAGATGAAAAAAGGGGACGACCCGAACAAGACGACACGTCTTGACAAAATCGCCATGTTTTTCAGAAACACGGCGGAGCGAATCAAGATGTACTCGTCCAAGCGGGAAGACAAGCGAAACCCCAACAAACCATCCAAAATAAGACGGCGGGCCCGTGTGCTTTACAAAATGATCATGAAGCGCGCCAGTGAAAAATTCAACTTCGAAGCCGGAGTTGATATTTTGGATGAAACGAGTGTCCTTTACCGAAGAAACCGTGTCATCAAAAATATCCTCATCGTAACGAACGCCGTGTTCCTGATCTTTACCCTGATCGGGAACCGGAATCCCAATTACATTGTCATTTTCGGGTTTGGTGTCATCATGTTCGCGACCAACACGACCCTCAAGCGAATCATCAGGGAACGACCGAGAACGCTCCTCAAACAACAGATGGCGATGTACATCGCGAGTGTCTATATCCTTCTTGCGTCCTTCGGTGTCTACATCAAACTGAGACTCGGCGTCGATGATTATTCGGACGTATTCGGTTTTTCCATCACCCAGGCCGGCTACGTTCTGATCTATTTCGCGCTTGTCGTGATCGCGCTTTACCAAAACGCGACCCTGCTTCGCATTCTTTTCAAATGGGTCCTGGTTCTGATGACCGTCATCCATGTCACCATCATGCACCCGCTTTATGAACATGCCGACAGCATCCAGTCCTTGTATGACTACCTGATTATCGACGAACCGCAAGTATCCATCGATATCCTGCTCAGGACATTGGTTCTGATCATCTTCAACATCGCGCTTTATTCATCCGTCGCCATCGGGCAGATGATGAACAACAAGCGGAAAGAAGAACTGGTCAAACGCCGCGATATGGAAAGCGACTTCAAAGCGGTTGTCGGCGACGTATTCGATGTCATCAGCGTATTCAACGCCAACACACGCAGCGAAGAGCGACAAGCCGCCTACCGTGTCGCGGAAATCGCCTCAAGACTCGGCAACATCCTCGGACTTTCACCGAATGTGTGCACCGAGATATATGATTACTCCAAGATTCACGTCGATCGCACGAAAGACCTCTCCATTGTCGAGTATGAGAACAAGGACGTTCTCAACGAGAAAGACTACCAGGTCATCCGGGAGAAGACCATTCTCGGTAGTGTCATCATCAAACGTCTTCAACTGAAACAAAAAAGTGAGGATGTCGTCCGTGCGCATTTTGAGAAAACGGCCGATCGGAGCTTCACAGAACGCATGAAAAAGATTCAGCGTTCGCAAGAGGGCCAGATCATTCTGCTTTCCGAGATGTATGAGATTTTAAGACAAAGCCGGAACTACAAGACGGCACTTAACCATAAACGCGCCATTGAACTGTTGGAGCTTGAATTCAAGAATTATTTCGAGCCATACATTCTTGATCGTTTCATCAAATACAGTTCTGAATTCGAAAGTTATTATCAACGGTTTCAACAACGTACCGCATGATTCGAAATGTCCTTCCATCCGGAAGGACTTTTTTTATAGGAACTACATTCTGAACACAATGTCAAAACAGGTTCCTCATATTCCTTTGTATGCAAAAGAACACTCTGCAAAACACCCATAGTTCAAATCATTGAACCCGGTCTTTGAAGGCCGCAGGACATTTTCATGGTGAAAAAAACCTCTATTGAGGTTTTTTCACATATGTGTTCTTTATCTTAAAGACCATAGCTTGCACGACGCTGTCGAAAATGCGTCATCCGTTTCATTAAAAAAATGAATGAAAATGATTCCGTTATCCATATGCAAACATTGTGAAAGCAACACAGCAATTCAATATGGTAAGTGTACGAAACAACAGTTTTAAATAAGCCTTGATTTCTAAATGCGTAGCGTTATAATTATATTGTGGAAAGCGTTTACACTAAATAAGCCAATTCGAGGGTGCGACAATGATGATGACTTCCTTCAAGCGAGGAAAACGGTTACTGAGCGAGGGTCGACAACCATGCAACACTGGTTCTTTAGTTTACGCTTGTAACGAAAACGAAAAGGATGAAATGAGTGGTTTTTTTCATCCTTTTTATTGTGAGAAAATCGGAAAGAAGGTTGATTGAAGTGTACACAGTCGTAATCGGCGTGATCGGCGCAGACGTGCATGCGGTGGGCAACAAAATCATCGACCATGTACTCAAAGAACACGGATTCAATGTCGTCAATATCGGCGTTTTGAGTTCACAGGAAGATTTCATCAATGCGGCGATTGAAACGGACGCGAAAGCGATTCTTGTTTCCAGTCTTTACGGACATGGCGAACTTGATTGCAAATACATGAAAGAAAACATGGTTGAAGCCGGTTTGTCCCATGTGAAACTCTATGTCGGTGGCAACATCGTCGTGGGTAAGCAGGACTTCACAGAAGTAGAGGAGCGTTTCAAAAAGATGGGTTTTGACAGAGTGTATCCTCCGGGAACGAACATCGAACACGCGGTGGGCGATATCAAGGAAGACCTAGCCGACGCATGAGTGTTCACCTTCTGGTGGATTTCGGCTCGACATATACCAAGCTCACCGCGGTCGATCTCAAAAAAGAAGAGATCGTCGGAACATCGAGAGCCATGACCACCGTCAAAACAGACGTGTTGGAAGGATTCAATCTCGCACTTGAGAAGCTTCAAAACGCTCATCCTGAAATGGGTGACATTGAAGCTGTTTCCGCATGCTCTTCAGCGGCTGGCGGACTTAAGATGGCTGCCATCGGGCTTGTTGAGGAGTTGACGGCAGAAGCGGCGAAGCGGGCCTGTCTGGGTGCGGGCGCTTTGGTGGAGCATGTCTATACGCACCATTTGTCCAAGAAGGAAATCAAACAGCTCAAGCAATCGAATATCGATATCGTCTTGCTTGCCGGCGGTACGGATGGCGGCAACAAGGAATGCATTATTCATAACGCCAAGAAACTGGCTGATGCCAATCTGGGTGTGCCGATCATCGTTGCGGGCAACAAAGATGCGGCGGACGAAATCGATGATATCTTCAGTGCGGCGACTATCGAATATTATATTGTCGACAATGTGATGCCGAAACTGAAAAAGCTTTGTGTTGAAGAGGCAAAGAAGGTCATAAGGAAAATCTTCATTACAAAGATCATCGAAGCCAAAGGCATCAACAAGGCGGAAGAAAAAACCGGTGAAATCATCATGCCGACACCTGAAAGCGTCCTGATGGCGGCAGAACTTCTTGCGAAAGGCCATGAGGATGTCGAAGGCTACGGCGAGCTCATGGTGATCGACATCGGCGGGGCGACAACGGATGTCCATACCATCGGGGAAGGCTCGCCCAAACGCACCGAAGTGATCCTTAAAGGACTGGAAGAACCGTTTGCCAAGCGTACCGTCGAAGGCGACCTCGGAATGCGTTACAGTGCGAACGCGCTGGTGAGTCTCGTCTCCCCTTATGAATTCAAGAAATATTATGAATATCATGAGGAGAACAACATCGAGGAATCCGCCAAGAAACGACAGGACAATGTGGATTACCTTCCCGATACTGATGAGGAAAGAGCTTTTGACAGAGCTCTTGCGAGAATTTGCACGGATTATTCCATCTCTCGCCATGTCGGCACAGTCGAGGTTGTATATACCCCGCTTGGAAACATGTATTATCAAACCGGAAAAGATTTGACGGACATCAAATATGTCATCGGCACAGGGGGGGTACTGATCAACAGTCCCGACCCGAAACAGATTCTCAAGGAAGTCAATAAGAAGAGCGACAAAAAGCTGGAGCTCAGACCATCGGACCCATCGTTTTTGATTGATGAAAAGTACATACTCGCAGCCATGGGGCTGCTTGGACAAAAACATCCCAAACTGGCGTTGAAACTGATGAAACGTCATTTGAAATAGGAGACCTGCAGATGATGATTATGAACAAGAAACTTTCAAAAGAGGAATTTTTTAAAAAACGTGAGGAAATCCGAAGCCACTGGCCCACCGGGGCGGATGAGCGGCTTGAATTTGAAAAAGCGGTCGCACTCCTCAAAAGCGTTCCGGACTCAAAAAACTTCGCGAAGAAACTTCGCTTCGCCAAAGAACACGACCTCACCATGATTCAACCCAGAGCCGGCGTTGCGCTTGTTGATCAGCATATCGAACTGATGCAGTTTTTGGAAAAACACGGCAAAGCCGATTTTCTGCCGTCGACCATCGACTCTTATACGCGTCAGAATCGGTATTCACATGCCGAGGACGCCATCAAACAATCGTTGAAACAAAAACGCTCGATGCTCAACGGTTTTCCCGCGGTCAATCACGGCATCGACGGATGCCACAAAGTGTTTGAAAACGTGAACGTACCGCTTCAAGCCCGTCACGGTACGCCTGACGCAAGACTGTTGAGCGAAATCATTCACGCTTCTGGCTGGACGTCGAATGAAGGCGGCGGCATCTCCTATAACATCCCTTATGCGAAGAATATCTCACTCGAGGACACTATCCGTTACTGGCAATACTGTGATCGTCTGGTCGGACTCTATGCCGAAGAAGGCATCGAGTTGAACCGCGAACCCTTCGGTCCGCTGACAGGGACCCTTGTTCCACCGTCAATCTCTCATACCATCGCGATCATCGAAGCGATTTTGGCTGCGGAACAAGGCGTCAAAAACATTACGGTCGGTTATGGTCAGTGCGGCAACATCACCCAGGATGTCGCGGCCCTTCAGACGCTGGATTCACTCACCAACTACTATCTCAAAATCTTCGGATATGATGATGTTTTCGTGACCACCGTCATGCATCAGTGGATGGGCGGATTTCCTTCCGACGAGGCCGAAGCCATGTCCCTGATTTCACTGGGCGCGACCGTCGCAACCCTCGGCAACGCCACAAAAATCATTACCAAAAGCCCCCATGAATCGCAGGGCATTCCGACCAAGGAAGCGAATGCGGAAGGTTTGCGGGCGTCGAAGCTCATGACCCGGATGCTCAAGACCCAGCGCTATCCGTCCGATGACGTGTTGAAAGCGGAAAAGGAAATGATTGAAAAAGAAGTCAAGACGTTGCTTTATGCGACACTCAACATCGGTAAGGGCGATTTCGCCCAAGGCGTCATCCAGGCTTTCAAGCACGGCATTTTGGATATTCCCTTTGCCCCGAGCGAAATGAACCACGGCAAGATCCTTCCCGCCCGTGACTTGAGAGGGAACATCCGCATTCTCGAGTTTGGCAACCTGCCGTTTGACGATGAAATCAAACGATTCCACAAGGATGCGTTGGAAGCCCGTGGAAAGGCGGAAGGCAGACCCGTCAGCTTCAAGATGACAATCGACGATATCTATGCGGTATCCCAAGGCATACTGGTGGGCAATTCCGAATACAAGGAGCCCTCGCTATGAAAATAAAGAATGTGCTCTGCGCGGAAGGATTCACAGGATTTTACAACGATGACCAGGCTGCCATCAAAAAGGGAGCCGAAATGGACCGGTTCACCTACATCGGCGATCCGCTCACTCAAAACTTCAAAGCGATTCGTCAGGCGGGCGAATCCCTTTCCATCATGCTCCTGCTGGAAAACGGCATGATTGCCTATGGCGATGCGGCGGCCGTCCAATATAGCGGTGCGGGAGGACGCGACACACTGTTTGAGGCCAAAAAGGCGAAGACGTTCTTCCTGGAAAACATCCGTCCGCTTCTGCTCGGGCTAGACATCAGCGAATTCAGAACCAACGCCCGACGTTTTGACACCCTCAACATCGACGGAAAACCGATTCATACCGCCTTGCGTTATGGCATCACCCAGGCCCTTTTGGACGCCACAGCGAAAGCGCAGGGGCTCACCATCTCGGAACTGGTGCGCAAGGAATACAATATCGATACGCCCCGTTACGTACCGATTCCCGTGTTCGCCCAAACCGGTGATGAGCGCTATACCGGTGTCGACAAGATGATCATGAAGGAAATCGAAGTACTGCCGCACGGTCTCATCAATTCCGTCAAGACCAAACTCGGCATCAACGGTGAAAAGCTCATGGACTACGTGAAGTGGCTGCGTCACCGCATCATCGAAAAACGCATGCGGGAGGACTATGAACCCATCTTGCACATCGATGTCTATGGCACCATCGGCATGATCTTCGATGACAACATCGAAAAATGTTTCAACTATCTCAAGGAACTCTCAAAAACTGCCGAGCCGTTCACCCTGAGAATCGAAGGCCCGATCGACAAAGGCAACCGCGAAGACACCCTTGAGGCCCTCAAAGCGCTCAAGACCATGATTGACGCCGATGATTCTGTGCATGTGGAGATTGTGGCGGACGAATGGTGTAACACGCTTGAGGACGTCAAAGTCTTCGCGGATGAGGGCGCGGCCCATATGCTCCAGGTGAAAACTCCCGACCTCGGCGGCGTGAACAACACCATCGAAGCCTTGCGATATTGCCTGAAAAAAGGCGTCGGCGCGTACAGTGGCGGATCATGCAACGAGACCAACATCAGTGCCGAAATCACCACCAGCATCGCCATCGCTTGCAGCGCCAAACAATGTCTCGCCAAACCCGGCATGGGAACCGACGAGGGAATCATGATCGTCAAAAATCACATGATGCGCGAAATCGCCTTCATAGAAAGCAGGTGGCACGATGAAAACCGTTAGTGTGGGCACGCTTGAATCAAGCGACTGCCTAGTGACCATCAAGCCTCATGAAAGCCTCGAAATCGAAATCGACACCGTCGTTCATGACGCGTTTTACGAACATATCAGCGACCTGGTGAGAAAGACGCTAAAGGAACACGGCATCACCAAAGCCTATGTGATTGTCCAGGACAAAGGCGCGCTCGATTATGCCATTAAAGCAAGACTTACCACCGCGATCAAAAGAATGCGGGATGACAATGGCTAGATCCTACCTTTTCATTCCGGGCAACGTCCCGCGGATGCTGCAAAACATGGATGTCTATGAGGCGGATGTCATCATCATTGACTGGGAAGACGCCATTGCGCCAGGTGAAAAAGATGAAGCGCGCATCCTGAGTGAGACCTTCTTGAAGAAACACGCCCCCGATGTGGAAATCTACATTCGGATCAACGCTGAGCCATCCCTCTATGAGGCGGATCTTGCCCATATTCCCTTGAACCATGTCAAAGGCGTCGTGTATCCGAAAAGCGACACCGCTTCATTGAGCAAACTTCTAAAAGTCCTTCCGGACTCACTGGACATCATCGCCCTGATTGAAACGCCCGGGGCGTTCTTCGATATCAAAACCATCGCTGCCATGGAACGAATCAGCGCCCTTTTTCTCGGTGCTGAGGACCTATGCAGTGAACTTGGGGCGACACGCGACCCATCCGGAGATGCCATTCTCTTTGCCCGCTCGACGCTCATCATGGCGGCCAAGGCATATGGGAAAGACGCGGTCGACACACCATGGGCCGATTTGGACGCCAACAACCTCCAAAAGGATGCCGCCCGAGCCAAGAATCTTGGCTTTGACGCCAAATCGGCCATCCACCCCAATCAGGTCCCTTTGATCAACCGTCTGTTCTCGCCCGGCGCCGAACAGATCAAAGATGCGAAACGCATCATCGCCATGCACGAGCGCAAAGGCACAATGCGCTTTTCACTCGATGGGAAAATGGTCGATAAACCAATCATTCAAAGAGCTTACAAGCTGCTTGAAAAAGCGCGACGTTACGGTCTGGACGGAGGCGATTCCGTTGATTAGCAAATCGCTTGAGACGTTACTGGATTTTGTGAAGCCCAGCGATGGGATGGCGTGTTCGTTCCACCATCATTTCCGCAACGGCGACAATGTTCTGAACATGGTGATGGAGGCCTTGATGGACAGGGACCTTACCAACCTCGAACTTTATCCGAGCGGCATTTTTCCCGTCCACACATCACTCATCAGAGCCCTGAAAGAAAACCGCATCCGCAATCTCACCACGAACTATATCAGCGGTCCGTTCGCGGACGCCCTGAACACCTACGGCCTCACAGGCGAGCTCACCATGCAGACGCACGGCGGGCGCGCCCGTGCCATCATCGAAGGAGAAAACGCCATTGATGTCGCGTTCATCGCGGTGTCCGCCTGTGATGAAAAAGGCAACGCAACCGGCCTTGAAGGTGACAATGTCTGTGGTTCCTTGGGATACGCCATCGAGGATGCCATTCACGCCAAAAAGACCATCCTCATCACCGATACCATCCAAACGACCATAACCAATCCGCAAATCCGCTCAAAATGGGTCGACGGCATTCTTCACGTCCCTTCCATCGGCGACCCGCGTGGCATTGTCAGCGGGACGCTCAGCATCACAAAAGATCCGCTCGGTCTTAAAATCGCCAGGGACACGATCCGGTTTCTCGATGAAAGCGGCATGATCGAAAAAGACGTGTCGTTCCAAAGCGGCGCGGGCGGAATTTCACTCGCCATCACCAAAATGTTCACCGAAACGCTCGAGGAAAAAGGGCTGTCGGCTTCGTTTTTCACCGGAGGCATCACCAAGCATCATGTGAACGCCCTTGAAAAGGGGCTGGTCAAGGACCTCTACGATGTCCAGTGCTTCGACCTCGACGCCATCCGCAGTCTCCGGGAAAATCCCCGTCATCATTTCATGAGCGCATCGGACTATGCGAACCCGAACAATGACCACCGCAAAATCAAAGACCTTTCCATCGTCATTCTCGGGGCCGCCGAAGTCGACCTTGATTTCAACGTCAACGTCACCACGGATTCATCGGGCACCATCATCGGAGGGTCAGGCGGCCATAGCGACACGGCGGAAGACGCCGCCTTGTCCATCATCGTCTCGCCGCTTCTCAAAGGGCGCATGCCGCTTATCAAAGACCGGGTCACGAGCATCACCACCCCTGGGCAAAGCGTCGATGTGATCATCACCGAACGCGGCATCGCGATCAACCCGAAACGTCATGATCTGCTCGAACGCTTCAAAAACACCACACTGCCCCTCATGTCCATCGAATCATTGCAAAAAAAAGCGCACGCCTTGAGCGGCGTCCCGAAACACTCCCCTGCAAAAGGGCGCGTGATCGGCCATATCGAAAGCCGCCACGGCCAAAAAGGCGATGCCTTATATCGGAAGGAAGGATAGGATGAAAATTCGTGAAGCCGTGCTTAAAGAGGATATCAAAGCCATATCGAAGTTCCTCTCCACATACAATCTCGTGTATGAGGACGACATCGATATGACCCTCTACATGGAAGAAGCGGGCCGCATCATCGCCACCGTCTCGAGCGCCGAACACATCATCAAATGCGTCGCTGTCGACGAGACATACCAGGGTCAACACCTGCTCAACACCCTCATGAGCAAACTGATCAAGCAACTCAACGAAAAGGGCCATGACCATCTTTTTGTCTACACTCAGCCCGAGCACATCGGGATTTTCCGTTCGCTTGGGTTCAAAGAAATCGTCCAGACCATGAACCTCACCTTCATGGAACTTCACGGCGATATCGAACAGACACTCAAACGGCTCAAACGCAAATACGATCTCGACAATCGCGCCAAAGGCGCCGTAGTCATCAATGCGAACCCGTTCACCAAAGGGCATCTGCATCTGATCGAAGAAGCATCCAAGCTGCATGAACAGATCATTGTGTTCGTGGTCAGTGAAGACAGGAGCTTCTTTCCGTTTGAAGACCGTTTCGAAATCATCAAAAACAGCTTCAGGCACAGACCCGACATTCACGTGCTCCCTTCCAAGGATTACCTTGTATCGTTTGCGACGTTCCCAAAATACTTCCTCAAACAGGAACAGTCCATCAAAAAAGAACACGCATTGATTGATGTGCTCACGTTCAAGCAACACTACATGCGCATTTTCAACATCAACGCCCGCTATGTCGGCGAAGAGCCCTATTCACCGATGACCGACGTCTATAACCAGACGATGAAAGAATACCTGGGCAGCGCGCTTAAAATCGTTGAGAGAAAAACCATCGACACCGTCCCGATCAGTGCTTCGACGGTACGGAAACTGTTGAAGAAGAACGGTCTGGACACCGTAAGGAAATACGTGCCTGAAGCGACATATGACTACCTCATCAGCGACAAGGGACAACGGGTCATCAGGAGGTTGAAACGCCATGAAAGCAGACACTGAGTTGTTAAAAAGCCGGAGTCAACGCGCAAAAGTCATCGCTTCGTATGATCAGAGCGACCCGCTCGTCGTGATGCAGACGAACATGCCCGGCCACGCCAAACACCATCCCGCGGCGGACGTTGTCCTGAAGACCTTTAAAAGAGTGCTTGAAGCGCTTTACAAACAGCCTGTTGAGATCCATCGCTCATCCGACGGCGACTATGCGATCATGCCATGCAAGCGGGATGTCGAACGTCTCAAGAACACGCTTGTCTATCTTGAAGAAAACCATCCGCTCGGCCGGCTGGTCGATCTCGATGTGCACTACTTGGGCGAGCAACATTCAAGACGCGACCTCGGCATGCCGCCGCGTCGCTGTTTTCTCTGTGAAAAGGACGTCAACGTCTGCCGGCGGGAGGGCAACCATTCCGTGGAATCCCTGGTCAATCATTTCGATGATACCGTCCGTGCGTTTTTAAAGCGCGCGTTGGCCAAAGAGGCCATCCACGCACTCAGACGCGAACTTTTCACCTATCCTTGCTTCGGTCTCGTCTCCCACCGGGATTCGGGCATTCACACCGACATGAACATCTCACACTTCCTGTCTGCGTTCGAGATTCTAAAAGAGGCGTTTGAGACCTATCTTTCCTATGGGCTTCACAAGGGGTTCTCCCTGAGCACGCTCCGCGAACAGGGCAAACGGTACGAACTGACGCTTCTTAAGACGGTCGGCGCGAACACCCACAAAGGGGCGCACTACCTTTTCGGCCTCATCCTTCCATTTTTCGCGCGGAGCGTCATGGAAGGAAATGGGCGCGAAGCCTTTCTGGAGGCCTTGAAAAAGGCGGCCTCGACCTTTGAAAGCGAGGACCTCGCCGAACAAAAAACCCCGGAATCCACCGGGGAGAAAGCGTATCAGTCGTATAGGGTCCGCGGCATCCGCGGTGAAATCGCCGAGGGCTTGCCCTCCATCTATGCATGGTACCCGGGCGCCCATCTTTCCGATCTTGAAAAACTGATCCAGATCATGATGCGTCTTGACGACACCACATTGCTAAAGGGCGAAAAAGGCCTTCTCGAGGATGTCAAACGCTGCATGCGCGAGTACATCGGGAACCCTTCACCTGAGATGGAGAAAAAACTTGACTGCCTGAAAAAGAATGTCTCGCCGGGTGGCGCGGCCGACATGCTTGCGCTGGTATTCTTTCTTGAACGGAGCGACTATCTGCTTGAGTAGAGGTCGCCTTGGACCAGGCGCTCCTTGCGCATCCGTTTATCGATTTCATTCATGACCACGAACTTCTTGAGCGTCCACTGCGGAGCGATCAGGTCGTCTTTGGCCGCATCGCCGGTGACGCGCTGGACGATGACGTCGGGATGCAGTCGCCTGATCTGTTCGATGGTGATGTCGACGTATTCCTCAAGCGTAAGCAAGGGGAAAGGATTCGCCAGGTATTCGTCTCCAAGCGCGGTGTTCTTCGTGATATGAAGCATATGGATTTTGATGCCCTGGATATCCAGATTTCCCAGATGGTCCACGGTTTCAAGCATGGCGTCCTTATCTTCCCAGGGGAAGCCGTTGATGATATGGACCACGACATTGATGCCGCGTTTTCTGAGCCGTTTGACGGCATCGTCGAACGTGGCCAGATCATGACCGCGATTGATCCGTTTCGCGGTTTTTTCATGCATGCTCTGAAGACCGATCTCCACTTGTAGGTAGGTACGCTTGTGCAATGATTCGAGCACATCGATTACGGATTCATCCACACAATCGGCACGGGTCCCGATGGAAAGGCCGACCACGTTTTCATCGAGGTTGAGAGCCTTGTCATAAAGCGTGCGGAGTGTGTCCGCCGGCGCGTAGGTGTTCGTGTTCGCCTGGAAGTAGGCGATGTATTTCGCTTCGGGCCATTTTTCGTGCATTCGCGTCTTGATCGCTTTGAACTGTGAAGCGAGCGTCTCGCCGATGTCGCCGGCGAAGTCGCCCGACCCCGAGGGCGAACAGAAGATGCATCCGCCATAGCCTTTTGTCCCGTCTTTGTTCGGGCATGAGAAACCGGCGTTCAAAGAGACCTTGAACACCTTGGAACCGAATGTGTTTCGGAGAAAGTCATTCATTGTGTTGTAATGTTTTTCAGCCATACCCATCACCTTGATTTATTTTAGCACAACGTGTTCGCATGCGTCCATGATGTGGTATAATAATTATTGGTGATTATATGTTCAGACGTGTAAGGAGCGCCATAGTCGCACCACAAGACCTTATTGGATTCCGTAACGACAAACCCATCCTCGCCATCTTGTTCATGATGTTTTTCGCCCTTTTCATGACGGTCGGACCCGCTTTGCGCGTCCTGCAGTTCTCGGGCATTTCCAACACCATGCGCACAGAGATACGCGAGTCTTTTGTCTATCCGGATGAACCGTGTGGCATCGCTGATGCGACGGTCGAGTGCGAGGGCGGTCCGCACGCATTGTTCGAAGAGACTATTTTCAATCTGCCGTTCACGTTCATCATCGATGGCGCCGAAAGTTATGACATCGACCGTTATGATGGCAATCATGTCGTGCTGATCGGCGATACGATGTATATCTCGGCCGATCAGTTCTTTTTGCAGCAGGCGTTCATTGAACGGCCCATCAGCGAGATGGACCCGGCGATCCACAACCTTGATTTCAACCCCGACCCCGGTGAACGGACGGCCTTTTTCGCGAGCCTGTTTGACACGATCGACACGGAAATGATGAACTACGTCCCCTTTTGGCTCGGTGTGAGAGTCGTCTCCGAATTCATCAGCGCGATGCTTCTGTTTATGGCGTTTGTGCTGCTCAACGCCTTCTTGATTCGCCAACGCATGAAAAAAGTGCCGTTCCGCCAGATGTTCGTGATGATGACCTACGCCTCGACGCTGCTTTTTATTGTTCTGGTGTTCAATCAGCTCGTGATGTTCAATCTCATTTTGTTCATCGTGTTGCTGTTCATAGGCTTCAGGCAGACATCGAAACTCGCTTTCGAACTGCAAAAACGCCTTTACGGTTGAAAAATTCTTCAAATGTGCTAAACTTAAATCAAATCAAAGACAACGATCCGGGAGCAGTAGTGTCCCTCGCTTTTCAAGAGACTTAGTGGTGCTGCGAACTAAGAAAGCGACCGCACGAACTCGCCCGGGGAGTCGCGCATGAACTGCGCCGTTTTCCGCGTTAAGGACTCAAGTGCTTAATTGAACAAAGGTGGTACCGCGGCTCAGTCGTCCTTATTTGAAATAAGGACTTTTTTTATTCACAAAGGAGGAATACCCATGAAATACAATCCCAAAGCCATCGAAGCGAAGTGGCAGAAACACTGGTACGAAAGCGGTGCGTTCAGCGCCGAGGACTTCAGCGACAAACCGAAATACTATTCGCTTGTCGAATTCCCCTATCCTTCGGGTTCAGGGATGCACGTCGGTCACATTCGTGCCTACACAAGCCTCGAGATTGTTTCAAGAAAACGCCGTATGGAAGGTTATAACGTGCTTTTCCCGATCGGGTTTGACGCGTTCGGATTGCCGACGGAGAACTACGCCATGCAACAAAAGATCCACCCCAGAAAAATCACCGACGAGAACATCGGAATATTCACCGATCAATTGAAACGTGCCGGATTCTCATTCGATTTCGACCGCACGGTCGATACGACGGACCCCGGTTACTACAAATGGACGCAGTGGATTTTCCTGCAACTCTTCAAGAAAGACCTCGCCTATCGCAGCAAGACCCATGTCAATTACTGTCCGTCCTGCAAAGTGGTGCTTTCCAACGAAGAAAGCCAGGGCGGCAAATGCGACCGCTGCGGCGAAACCGTCGTCCAAAAAGAGAAAGACGTCTGGTTCCTCAAAATCACCGAATACGCCGACAGGTTGCTTGAAGGACTCAAAGACCTTGACACCCTGCCACGAATCAAACGCGAACAGGAAAACTGGATCGGCAAGAGCGTCGGAGCCGAAATCGTCTTTCCCGTCAACGAAGCGGACGAATCCCTGAACGTTTTCACCACACGCCCCGATACGCTTTTCGGTGCGACCTTCATGGTCATCGCCCCCGAGCATCCGCTCATTGAAAAGGCCGCAGACCACATAAAAAATCTCGATGCGGTACGCCAATACCGTAAGGACGCGCAACTCAAAAGCGAGTTCGAACGGACCGAACTTTCCAAAGACAAGACCGGCGTGAAACTTGAAGGGCTCACAGCCAAGAATCCGCTCAGCGACGAAGATATCCCGATCTTCATCGCCGATTACGTCATGATGGGTTATGGAACCGGAGCCATCATGGCGGTCCCCGCGCACGATGCGCGCGATTACGAGTTCGCCAAGACCTACGGACTTTCCGTTCGTGAAGTCATACAGGGCGGCGACATCGAAAAAGAAGCCTATACCGACGTGGAAGAAGGCGTCTTGATCAACAGCGGCTTCCTCAATGGCCTCAGTGTCGCCGAGGCGATCGAGAAAACCATTGAGCACGTTGTTGAAGAAGGCATTGGGGAAAAAGCGGTCAACTTCAAGATGAAAGACTGGGCCTTCAACCGCCAACGCTACTGGGGAGAGCCCATCCCGATCGTGCACTGCGATGCATGCGGCATGGTTCCTGTCCCTGAAGAAGACCTTCCCGTGGAACTTCCCGGCACCGACCAGGACATCCGCAACATCGAACCGGGCGCAGAAGGCGAAAGTCCGCTTGCAAGCATCGATGCCTTCGTTCATACCACTTGCCCCAAATGCGGCAAGGCGGCCCGCCGTGAAACCGACACCATGCCCCAATGGGCCGGATCAAGCTGGTACTTCCTGCGCTATACGGACCCCGGGAACGACGAGGCATTGGCCGATTATGAGAAACTGCAATACTGGTTGCCAGTCGATTGGTACAACGGCGGCATGGAGCACGTCACCCGCCACGTCATCTATTCACGTTTCTGGCACCAGTTCCTCTATGACATCGGCGTGGTCCCCACCAAAGAACCTTACAAAAAACGCACCGCCCAGGGTCTGATTTTGGGGCCCGACGGTGACAAGATGAGCAAATCGAAAGGCAATGTCGTCAACCCGATGGAGACCATCGACTTCTACGGCGCCGACACCCTGAGACTCTATATCCTCTTCATCGGGGACTACGAACAGCCGACCCCGTGGAGCGAAACCGGCGTCAAGGGCTCGAGGCGTTTCCTTGAAAGAGTGTGGAAACTTCAACACAACGTCGATGCGGCCCACGAGGACGACAAAGCGCTTCTCATCGAACTCAACAAGACCATCAAAGGCGTGGATGAGGACATCGAGAACACCAAGTTCAACACCGCCATCTCCAAACTCATGACCTTTGTCAACGAAGCGCTGCAGCGGGAGAAAATCAGCAAAACGACGTTCGAGACCCTGCTCAGACTCCTGAATCCCTTCGCCCCGCATATGGCCGAAGAACTCAACGAACTCATCGGTAACACGCAAAGCCTTGTCCATGCACCGTTTCCGACGGTTGATGAGACCCTGCTCGAAGAAGAAAAAGTCACCATCGTCCTGCAAGTCAACGGAAAAGTCCGCGACAAGGTGGACACCGCCAAAGACCAAGAAAAGGACGCCCTCGAACAGATCGCGCTTGAAAGCGAACGCGTGAAACAGTTCACGGAAGGCAAAACCATCCATAAAGTCATCGTCGTCCCCAACAAACTCGTCAATGTCGTAGCGAAATGATCCGAGCCCTCTTTGAGGGCTCTTTTCTTGTTTTTCATAAAATTTCTATAATACAACTTTTTTATCTTTTGGCATTGCAACCCCATATCAAACGTGTTATAATTTTTGTGTAAAAACGCTTTCATACAAAGCGTTTAAATTATGAGTGCTTATCTTTTAAGGAGGATTTTTTTATGAAGAAATTTGAGTACATGGAGAAACACGGATACGAACAACTCGTGTTTTTTCATGACAAGACAACAGGACTGAGGGGCATCACATGTATTCATAATACGACTCTGGGTCCCGCACTCGGGGGAACACGGTTGTGGGATTACGAAAACGAAGACGACGCCACTTTGGACGTGCTTCGTCTGGCTCGCGGAATGACCTATAAAGCCGCGGCCGCCGGTCTCAATCTCGGCGGTGGGAAAACCGTACTCATCGGCAAGGCCGACGAAGTGAAAAGTGAAGCGTATTTCCGCGGTCTCGGCCGTTATGTCCAATCGCTCAACGGACGTTACATCACGGCTGAGGACGTCAATACATCAACCAAGGACATGGGCTTTGTGAACATGGAAACCGACCATGTCGTTGGGCTTCCCGGCAAAAGCGGGAACCCTTCTCCGGCCACGGCTACAGGCACCTTCCACGGCATTCGTGCATCGCTCGTGGAGAAATTCGGTTCCGATGATATGAGTGAACGGACCTTTGCGGTTCAGGGTGCCGGGCAGACCGGTGACTTCCTGATCGGCTATTTGCTCGATGCCGGGGCGAAAAAGGTCTATTTCACTGAAATCAACGAGAAGCATATCAAGAAGATCAAGGAAAAATACCCGAGCGTGGAATTCGTCGATCCCGACGACATCTACGGACTCGATGTCGATGTCTACGCACCATGTGCGCTTGGCGCCGTCATCAACGACAAGACCATCAAGCAACTCAAAGCGTCCATCGTGGCGGGAACGGCGAACAACGTTCTTGAAGAAGAGGACAAACACGGACAGAAACTTTTCGATGCCGGCATTCTCTACGCGCCCGACTTCGTCATCAACGCCGGCGGGCTGATCAATGTCTATCATGAGACCAAAGGGTATAACGAAGAAGCCGCCTACCGTGATATCGAGCGCATCTACGACCGCATCACGGATATCTACAAGATTTCCAAAGACAACAACACCCATACACAAGAAGCCGCCAAGATTTTCGCAAAACAACGCATCGAGACCATCAACCAGATGCGTGCCAACTACATCAAGCGATAATGAAGCGAATAACGGTTCTGAGCGGTCACTACGGAAGCGGGAAAAGTGAGATCGCGGTGAACCTCGCAATCAATGAAAAGGTCGACATGCTTGTCGACCTTGACATTGTCAATCCCTATTTTCGTTCCAGGAGTGTCCGTGACCTGTTGGAATCCCACCAGGTGAGACTTGTCGAATCGACAATCGAGAACGCATCCGGAAGCGACCTTCCCTATGTGTCGGGCACCGCACTCAAACCGTTTTTGGATCCTTCCATCCGCGCAATCTATGATTTGGCCGGAACGAAAGCGGGAGCGAAGCTGATGATGCAGTATACCGAACACATCAACCCCGATTCCATCGACTTTCTGCTGGTGATCAACATCTATCGGATGGAAACATCGGATGCGGCCAAGATCATCGCACTCATCGATGAGCTTGAAGGAAGCGCACAGCTGCGCATCAACGGACTCATCAACAACTCAAACCTGATGAAAGAGACAACACAGGAACATATCGAAGAAGGTGAAAAGGTTTTGAAAACCGTGTCCGAAAAAACCGGCATTCCAATCGCTTTCACGTTCATCGAGGAACATGTCAAAACCAACCACATTTTCGCAGGCCGGAACCGGACGCTGGTTCGCTATCTTGCGAAGCACTGGTTATAGGAGGCTACTATGGCAAAAGGAAGAATCATCATCAATGAAGAGAAGTGCAAGGGCTGCAACCTGTGTGTCCACCAATGCCCCGTGAACATCCTCGCACTGGATACCTCGCGCACCAACCAAAAAGGCTACACCCCACTGATGGTGACCGACATGGACAAATGCATCGCTTGCACCTTTTGTGCGATGATCTGTCCGGACAACGTCATCACTGTCGAGCGATACGCAAAGGATTAAAGGAGGCCAATCATGGCAAAAGTACTCATGAAAGGGAACGAGGCGATGGCACTTGCGGCCATCAAGGGTGGATGCGACGCCTTTTTCGGCTATCCGATCACCCCGCAGAACGAACTTCCCGAATATCTGTCTTACCATATGGAACAATACGGCCGCGTCTTCGTGCAGGCCGAAAGCGAAGTCGCCGCCATCAACATGGTCTATGGAGCGGCCGGAAGCGGAGCCCGTGTGCTGACCAGTTCGTCCTCACCCGGAATCGCCCTCAAACAAGAAGGGATTTCCTACATGGTGGGTAGCGAACTGCCGGGTGTCATCATCAATGTGATGAGAGGCGGTCCCGGTCTCGGTGGCATCCAGCCTTCCCAGGCGGACTACAACCAGATTACCCGTACCGGTGGCAACGGCGACATGAAAGTTCTATCTTTCGCACCTGAAAACCTGCAGGAAACCGTCAACATCGTCAAAGAGTCCTTCGCGCTCGCCGATTATTACCGCAACCCGGTCATGATCGCGGTGGACGGCCTGCTCGGCCAGATGATGGAGCCCGTAGACATGGACCAACCGGTCGAGACCCGCGAGGTTCCGCCCAAGGACTGGGCCGCCACCGGCGAAGCCGCAAAACGCGGCAAGCGCAACACCATCGTTTCACTGCACCTCGATCCGTACAAACTCGAGGAACACAACCTGAACTTGCAGGCCAAGTACACTAAAATGATCGAAAACGAGCAACGCTACGAATTGATCAATATGGACAGCGAGCCTGAAATCGTCCTTGTCGCCTACGGCTCGATGGCCCGCATCGCGCGCAGTGCCATCGACGCCCTCAAAGACGAGGGCATCGAAGTCGGAATGATCCGGCCCATCTCACTCTTTCCCTATCCGCAGAAAGCTTTCGACGCACTGAGTGAAAAGACCAAAACCCTGCTGACGCTTGAAATGTCCCTTGGCCAGATGCTGCAAGATGTGCGTCTCGCATCCAACGGAAAACACAGAATCGAATTCTTCGGACGTACCGGCGGCGTCGTCCCCGAAACCGATGAAATCGTCAGCAAAGTCAAAGCCATCATGAAGGAGGCCGTCTGATGAATACCAAGACCATCTATCAACCAAATACGGGCCTCACCGACCGTGATTTCACCTACTGCCCGGGATGCACCCACGGCATCATCCATAAGCTGATCGGCGAAGTACTCGTTGAAAAAGGCCTGATCGATCAGGCCATCGGCGTTGCCAGTGTCGGCTGCAGCGTCTTGAGTTACGAGTTTTTCAACTGTGACATGCAGCAAGCGGCGCACGGAAGAGCCCCGGCTGTGGCTACGGGCATCAAGCGTGTCCGTCCTGAATCGGCCGTTTTCACCTATCAGGGGGATGGAGACCTCGCTTCCATCGGCCTGGCTGAAGTCGTCCATGCCGCACACCGCGGCGAAAACATGACGGTCATCTTCGTCAATAACGCCATCTATGGCATGACTGGCGGACAGATGGCACCGACGACCCTGATCGACCAAAAGACGACTACTTCACCAATCGGCCGCAAGAAAGTCGGCGCCGGCGAACCGATCCGCGTGAGTGAAATGCTTGCGGCCGTACCCGGAGCGACGTATCTTGAACGCGTGAGCGTCCATGACCCCAAGCATATCCGAAAAGCCAAAAAAGCCATTGAAAAAGCATTTGACGTTCAAATGAGCAAACAAGGCTTCTCGATGATCGAGTTCATCTCGACCTGCCCGATCAACTGGGGCATGAACCCCAACGACTCTTTGAACTGGGCCGTCGAAAACATGATTCCCTACTATCCTCTCGGCGTTTACAAAGACGCGACCAAGGAGGGCGGCGATGAATAAGACAACCGAAAAACTGATTGTTGCGGGATTCGGTGGTCAGGGGGTCATGCTTCTGGGACAAATCATCTCCTATACCGCCACCGAAGCGTCCCTGAATACCGTATGGATCCCTTCCTACGGTCCTGAAACGCGCGGGGGCACCGCGAACTGCTCCGTCATCGTCTCCAAGGAGAGCATCAATTCCCCCGTCGTCAGCGAATGTGATACCCTGATTGCGCTCAACGAACCCTCGCTCAAGAAATTCGAATCGAAAGTCAGACAAGGCGGCACCATCATCGTGAACGCTGGTCTTGTCAAAGAGTATTCCTATCGTGACGACGTTACGGTCTACCCCGTCGACGCCTCCAAAATCGCCCTTGAAATCGGCAATTTGAAGACCGTCAACATGGTTGCGCTCGGTGTCTATCTCGGTGCGACCGGACTTTTCACGAGCGATGCAATCGAAAAGACGTTTGAGAAGATTTTCACAGGTTCTAAGGAAAAACTGATCGATATCAACAAACAGGCCCTGAAATCGGGCATAGAAGCAGCCCAAGCATAAGGAAGGAAGTGATTCTCGCTTGAGGATCCTGACAATCAACCCAGGTTCGACATCGACGAAGGTGGCGGTATTCCATAAAATCCCGAAAACGGGGAAGTCCAAACGGATTGCCAAAGCCACCATCAAACACGATGATTCAAGGATGCTGCAATTTGAGTCGTTCGCCGAACAGCTTCCCTATCGCGAGAACCTCATCAAGGAATTCCTGGAAGAATATGACATTGAACTTTCCACCATCGACGGCTTCATCGGACGAGGCGGCCTGCTCCGTCCCGTGCCGAGCGGCCTTTACCGTGTCAATGAAACCATGATTGAAGAACTGACCGGCAACGTCCACGGTGAACACGCCTCGAATCTGGGCGGACTGATCGCCCACAACCTGGCGAGTGAAGTCGGAAAAGACGCCTACATCGCCGACCCCGTTGTGGTCGACGAGATGGACGATGTCGCAAAACTTTCCGGTCTCAACGGCATCGAGCGTCGCTCGCTGTTTCACGCGCTCAATCAAAAAGCCGTCGCCAGGACGTATGCCGAAGAGGTGAACATCCCTTACGAACACCTCAATCTGATCGTCGCCCATCTCGGTGGCGGCATCAGTGTGGGGTATCATCGTCAGGGAAAGGTCGCGGATGTCAACAACGCACTGGACGGCGATGGACCGATGAGTCCTGAACGCGCCGGTTCGCTGCCTGTATGCAGCGTCATCGATCTTTGCTACAGCGGACAGACCAAAGAAGAGGTGCTCAAGTTGGTCCGAAGTTACGGCGGCATGTTTTCCTACCTCAACACCAAGGATGCCGAAGATGTTTCGGACATGCTGGCGGACAACCGTGTCGAAGCCCACAAGGTCGTCAAGGCCATGGTGCATCAGATCGCCAAGGAAATCGGGTCGCTTTATGCCCTGACCAAGGGTCATCTCGATGCGATCATTCTTACTGGCGGTTTGGCCTACAACCAGGATTTCATCCAGCCTTTGATCGAAACCATCGACCATCTGGGGGACATCACCATCTATCCCGGGGAAAACGAACTTGAGGCGTTGGCGTTCAACATGCGCGCCTATCTCGAAGGCGCCATCGAAGCCAAGGAATATTGAAGCAAAACACATCCTTCACGCGTATCATGCGTGTGAAAGGATGTGTTTTTTATGAGGATCTGCACAATCTGTCATCAACCGTTCCAGCCAGCCCAGACGTTTGAAAACCTGTTCCGGATGAGACATATCTGCGAAGTGTGCGAAGTCATGATCGAGACACCGGTCAAAAAAAGCGTGTTTCCGATGGAGCATTCGGAGTGCCATCTCTATACGTTCGATGGTTCATTCCATCCCGCGCATTTCAAAATAATGATGGAAGAAGTCGTGCTTGACAAGCGCATTGAACTGCTTTTCAAAGACAGCGTCACCGAGCCGAAACCTACGGTCTGGCACTTGCTGAGCAAACTGTTCGATCCCCTTAATCTCTTCGCTTCGCACCATCTCAGTCTCCATGAGATGGCGCGCATGATCGAATGACATTTTGATTTGCTTTTGACTTTGATATGTTATAATGAAATTACCAAAACATAAAGGAGATGATGTCCATGAAACTTGAGGTTCGTGGAAAGAACGGCTTCGAAGTGACTCAGGCAATCGAGAATTACGCTGATGAGAAACTCGGCAAACTCGAACGCTACTTCAAAGAGGAACTCGATGCCGTTGTCGTATGCAAGACCTACAATGACCACCATAAAGTGGAAGTGACCATCCCTACCAAGTTCTTCACGATGCGTGCCGAGGTCGGCGAAGAAGACATGTACGCCGCCATCGACCAGGCCATCGACAAACTTGAAAGCCAAATCCGCAAAAACAAAACCAAAATCAATCGCTCGCTCCGTAAAAAAGAAGGCGTCGCCGATCTGTTCAACGAAGACATTGATCTCGATGCCCTTGAAAGGGAACTTGTCGGTCCGCCGGTAAGGAAAAAAGAGATCACTCCAGAAGAGATGTCAAGCGAAGAAGCCATCACGGCGATGAACATGCTCGGTCACGACTTTTACATCTACAAGGATGCCGAAACCAAACGAATCAATGTGCTTTATCTCAGGAACGACGGAGATTATGCGGTCATAGAAACAAAATAACTGCTTAAGGCCCTTGAGAAAGGGCCTTTTCTTTGAGCATAATCCGGTACTTTCCAAACGTCTCGCATGAAGGTGCCCATAGAGAATGTGCAGCTTGAGAACAATATCATTCCTTTTTTCTCAACGCGGCACGTTTGTCTTTTTTCTAAAGGGCCTTTGTGATATTATATATATGAAAAAATGAGGTGAAACAATGCTTAGTAGACTACTAGACCCTTCGCGAAGAGCACAAAAACCGCTCAGCAAATTCGCTGACAGGGTAATGGAACTTCACGAACAAATACAATCATTGTCCGATGAAGCACTCAAAGCGAAAACAGAAGAATTCAAACAACGGCTCAGCGACGGTGAAACCTTCGATGACATGATCGAAGAGGCATTCGCTGTGGTCCGCGAAGCTTCGACCCGCGTGACGGGAATGACCCCGTTCAAGGTCCAGGTCATGGGTGCGAAAGTACTCCATGACGGCGACATCGCGGAGATGAAAACCGGTGAGGGGAAGACCCTTACCGCCGTCATGCCCGCCTATTTGAACGCCCTTACCGGCGAAGGCGTCCATATCGTTACGGTCAACGAATACCTCGCAGGTCGCGAGGCCGAAGGTGAAATCGGAGACATTTTCCGTTTTCTCGGACTTACCGTCGGCTTCAACAAACGCGATCTTTCCAAAGATGAAAAACGCGAAGCCTACCTGTGCGACATTCTTTATTCGACCAATAACGAAATCGGCTTCGACTACCTGCGTGACCACATGGTCATCTACAAGGAAGACATGGTTCAACGGTCGTTGAACTATGCGATCATTGACGAGGTCGACTCCATTCTCATCGACGAGGCGCGCACACCGCTGATCATTTCCGGCGGGGCGAAACAGACGCAAAACCTTTATGAACAGGCGAACGCGTTTGCGCGAACGCTGAACGAAGACGACTACGACATCGAAGTCAAAACCAAGAACATCACATTGAGCGAATCGGGCGTTTCCAAAGCGGAACGCTATTTCGGCATTGACAATCTCTACGATCTCGACCACGTCACCCTTCTGCATCACATCAACAACGCCATCAAGGCGCATTACACGATGGAGCGGGACGTCGACTATGTCGTCCAGGATGACGCCGTCGTGCTCGTAGATCAGTTCACCGGGCGCCTCATGCCCGGAAGACAATACTCCGAAGGGTTGCATCAGGCATTGGAAGCGAAAGAGGGCGTCGCCATCAAAAAAGAGACCACAACCCTCGCGACCATCACCTTCCAGAACTATTTCCGCATGTATGAGAAACTCTCTGGAATGACCGGTACGGCGAAGACCGAAGAAGAGGAATTCCAAAACATCTACAACATGTTCGTCATCCAGATTCCGACGAACGAACCGGTCATCCGTGTCGATGACAATGATGCGATCTTCGCCGACATGGACGACAAGTACGTCTATCTCGCCGATGAAATCAAGAAACGCCACAGCAAGGGCCAACCCTTGCTTATCGG
>Ga0207421_10000578_pt1 | contig 47482 bp, 45 predicted proteins | sample SodLakKL_010_SED_4_FD_187542 | JGI IMG/M metagenome (GOLD analysis project Ga0207421, IMG submission 187542) | Alkaline sediment microbial communities from Lake Tanatar, Kulunda Steppe, Russia - 8KL_010_SED (SPAdes) (version 2) | ecosystem: Environmental > Aquatic > Non-marine Saline and...
CATCTTCAACATCATCTACTAAAACTATCGTTTCTTCACCATACTCCATGTCTTCCGATACCGATAATCCAGAATATAAAGAGACCATCAATATCAGAACGGAAAAAACGGTCAAAATTGTCTTATTTTTTTCAAACATATTATTATCTCCATATAGGGCCTGTGTTATGAGGTGATCCTGGATCGTTTTATTTAAACCCTGATAATACATGTGTGATTTTTTCTTTATATATGCGGAGATTCAATCTCTCTCGTTCTCTAACCTACCATGATCTTGCAATCATTCTACACGCTAAAACAGTATAGATCTTTAGATTTCCTATCGAGCACTCACTTTAAATAGTAGTTTGACAATCTATTATCCGGTGATTAAATGTTCGGCAGAGGTCAACCAATATTTATACTCAGTGAAGGAACCGAAAGGATGAAAGGGAGAGATGCAAGAAAGAATGATATTTCAGCCGCAAAAGCGATAGCGGATACTGTAAGAAGTACTCTAGGGCCAAAGGGCATGGACAAGATGCTCGTGGATAATTTGGGTGACGTAGTCATAACCAACGACGGAGTCACGATATTAAACGAAATAGATATAGAGCATCCCGCCGCCAAGATGATCATAGAGGTCGCTGAAACGCAGGAAGATGAATGTGGGGATGGAACAACTTCAGCGGTGATACTCGCCGGCGAACTCTTGAGCAAGGCTGAAGGCCTGATAGACAGGAATATCCATCCGGCGATCATATCTAACGGTTACAGACTAGCTTCTTTGAAGGCATACGAGATAATTGAAGAGTTGAAGATACCTATAGAGATGGACGATATCGTACTTACCAACATCGCCACTGCAGCCATGACTGGAAAAACGGTAGAGCTCGATAAAGAACATCTAGCCGAGATCGCCCTCGAGGCTGTAAAGAAGATAGTGGATGACGAGAAGGAGAGTTACCAGGTCGATATCGATAACATAAAGATCCTAAAAAAAACAGGAGCTAGCGTTGACGAGTCCCAACTTATCGACGGCATAGTCCTGGAAAAAGAAAGACTACACGAGAAGATGCCTAAAAGGATAGAAAACGCTAAGATAGCGCTTCTGAACTATGAGTTCGATGTAAAAAAGACGGAGATCGATGCATCCATAGAGATCACCAGCACAGACCAGCTCCAAAAGTTTATCGACCAGGAAGAAAAGAGCATTATGAAGATGGTGAAAATACTCGAAGAAGTTGGCGCCGATATCTTGATCTGTCAAAAGGACGTTAACGATCTAGCTCAGCACTATTTGGCTAAAGCAGGTATAACCGCTCTGAAAGATGTGAGTAAATCGGATATGAAAAAACTCGGGAAAGCCACGGAAGGAAAGGTTGTAAACAATCTGAAGGAGCTTTCCTATGAAGACTTGGGTCATGCGGACCTTATCCACGAAAGAAAAATTTCAGACAAGAACATGATCTTCATCGAAGGTGCGAGAAACGGTAAGGCGGTTTCGATACTTATCAGGGGAGGTACGGAACACATAGTCGACGAGATAGAGAGGGTACTAGAAGACGGATTAAAGGTCTTAGCCGTGGCGATAGAGGATCTGACCATATTACCAGGAGGAGGTGCAGTCGAGATAGAATTGGCCAATAGATTAAGGGAGGAAGCGGGAAAAATTAGAGGCAGAGAACAAATAGCCTTCGAAGCCTTCGCCGAAAGTTTTGAGATAGTACCCAGAACCCTTGCTCAAAACTCAGGGCTTGACGGGATAGACGTACTCATGAACTTAAACACGGCTCATCAAAAAGAAGGGTTGAAAGATCATGGGATCGATATCGATACAGGTACTACCAAGGATATGGTTGAAATGGGCATCATCGAGCCATCAAGAATCAAGATCCAGGCTATCAAATCCTCCACGGAGGTAACCAACATGATACTGAGGATAGACGACGTTATAGCGGCTAAAGGATCCTCAAAAAAGAATGAAGGGTAACAAAACTAACATCTACTGAGAGCGGATGGCATCTTCGTAAAATTAAAAAAGGTATGAGGGGTTTCTATATCGCCTAAGATGAGATCATGCAGACCGCGATAGCGTTTTCCGCCGACTTTGCCATCATATTCGTGGCCGCCACTCTTATTGGTTACGTGGCTCATAAGTTAGGCCAGCCTACAATAGTCGCTTACATCTTGACAGGGGTTATATTGGGGCCGGTGGTTCTCGATATAGTGGTTGAAGAGGGGCTTGTAGAGATGATGTCTCACCTTGGTATCGGGTTCCTTCTTTTCCTTCTAGGAATAAAGATGCATTTCGACGAGGTCAAGAAGATATTTCGACCCATCGTCAAGATAGCCGGAAGTCAGATCGTGCTGCAGCAATCTTTGGCATTCCTGGTGGCCTACATGCTTGGGTTTCCTTTCTGGCAGGCACTGGTCATCGGCTTATGTACAATATTCGGTGCCACCCCGGTGATAGTCAAGGCCCTCACTGATAAGGGAGAAATAAGAACTTTACCTGGAAGGATCAATGTGGGTGTGTTGATCGGTCAAGATATATACCTCGTTTTAGCACTCGCCCTGTTAGGGATAGGTACCTTGACTAGTCCCGTGGAGATAGCCTTCACCGTGGGTAAGATACTGCTTTTGGTCGGTATCATAACCGTAGTCACCTTGGCCGCCTCACGTTACGTATTACCTGAAGTGTTCAAAAGGGTGGCGTCCCACAAAGAAGTACTGTTCGTCTTCACCATCGCCTGGGCTTTCCTATTCATTTACACTTCGGAAATATTCGATCTTTCTCTGGAAGTAGGGGCTTTCTTGGCGGGGCTCGCCCTTGCACAGCTGCCCTACAGTGGGGAGCTGGAGGAGAAGATAGAACCATTGACCGATTTTTTCATATTGATATTCTTCTCGACCATCGGTCTGAGGTTGGTGGCCGATGAACTGTTTTATTACTGGCAGGAGGCGGTCATCGCCTCGTTGATATTGATCGTTGGAAACTTCCTAATAATGTTCTACTTGATCCACAAAGAAAAATTTTCCGTGAAAACATCATTCCTCGGCAGCATAAACATGATCCAGGTGAGCGAATTCTCGTTAGTGGTGGGTGCACTAGCAGTGGCCCAGGGCTTTATAGAGATCGAAGTCCTCGGTTATCTGAGCCTCATGGCCTTGATGACCATGAGTTCGTCCACATATGTATTATATAACAATCAGAAGATTTATGAGTGGGCGAAACCGTGGTTAAAAAGGTTTGAATCCGAGGACCGGAGAGATGAAGATGTTACAGAATACCAAAATCATGCAGTAGTGCTGGGATATAACCACCTTTCCAAAAAATTAATCCCTGTCATCAAAGAGCATTTTGACGACCTTGTGGTCTTGGATCATGATCCGAAAAACATAGATAAGCTAAAACAGAGCGAATTTGATCTTGTCTACGGTGATTTCAGATACGATCAGGTTAGAAAAGGACTGAACCTTAAAAATGCCGCCTTCGTGTTCAGCTTTCTTCCGGACATATCCAGCAATACTATTTTGATGGAGGAGGTATCTGAAGATACCACGGTTTTCGTGGAGTGTGAATCGGAGGAGGATATGGTAGAACTGTCCAAGTTAGGTGGCAACGAGCCCTTGTTTACGAAGGTGATCTCATCCCTTCAGTTGTTTGATTGTGTAGAGGGTTTTCTGAAAGATGAGGATAATTTGAAAGAGATGGCCGGCGAGGATTGTAGAATGTTAAGGGGTGAAACATCCCATGGCCGTTGAAGCGATCTCCGACCTGGCCGTGGTCTTCATGATCATAGGCGGATTCATCCTCATCGCTAACCACTTTTCACTTCCCACCATACCCAGCTACATCCTGGCCGGCGTGATAGCTGGATTCTTCATAGATCAAGAGAACATATTCGAGATGGCCAGGTGGGGGCTGACCTTCATGATATTCGCTTTCGGAGCATCTATCAACTTTAGAGATATAAAGGAGGTATTGTGGGAGAGCGAGGTCCTACTGGGCCTGCAGGTATTTGTACTGGGTGTGCTGGGTTTCATGGTCGGGATCATACTTGGATTAGGCTATACAAATTCCCTGTACTTCACAGTGGCGGTGATACTGAGTTCCACCATAATCGGTTTTAAATTGGCCGGTCCCAAAGGCAAGACCCGATTGGTCCATGGTAGATTATCCGAAGCGATACAGTTCACGGATGATCTGCTCGCTGTTTTTTTGATACTCATTTTGGGTGCCATCACGGTGGAAGGATTCACGGCGTTCTCCGTCTTTAGGAACTTGTTTTTCGGCCTGGCACTGCTGTTTATTTCTTTTTTGATCTATAAGTTCGGTTTCAAGTACATCATACGCTTCGCCGATGATTCAGGAGAGTTGATCCTCATGGGTAGCATCTCTCTACTTTTCTTGTTTCTTGGGCTTAGCCACTACTTGGGGTTATCCATCTTGATAGGTGCCTTCGCCGCAGGTCTAGCGGTAAGGATCGATTCCCACGGTTTGACCGAGGTAACAACGGGTATAGAATCCATCAAATACTTCTTTTCAGCCATATTTTTTGCAATGCTGGGCGGTCTTCTCAACATCACATCAACCTACACTGTGGTGATAGCGGCGATCCTGATACTCCTGGTGGCCTTGGTCAAACCCATGATAACTACCCTGATACTATCATGGGAGGGGTATGATGCCCGGACCTCGACCCTTACCGGTTTACGCTTTTCTCAGATGAGTGAGTTCACACTGATAATCGCCATGGAGGGGTTTTTGATAGGCATATTGGTGCCGGAACTTTTCGATGCCATAATCATGGCCTCGGTAGTTACCATGGTCTATTCATCTATGGTCCTGACAAAGGAGGAAGAAGTATTTGATGTATTCAAGGACTTTTTCAAACGTTCGTCTATCAAAAAGATCGAGGATAATAGTTCCGTCGGATCGGATATCGAAAACCATGTTATCATACTAGGATATGGAAGACAAGGGACCATATTGGCTAAAAGATGCCGATCAAGAGGTATAGACCATATAGTCATAGAGAACGACCCCGTCAAGCTCGATTCCTTGGAAAAAAGTGGATCCGACCACGTTTTCGGAGATGCTATGAACGAATATACTTGGGAAAAGGCCGAGGTGAAAAGGGCTAAGCTAGTGCTCTCCACAGTGGATAATCATCTTGTATCAAAAAGGCTACTTGAGATGGAGCTAAACTGTCCGGTGGTACCGAAGGCGGTTTCTCCGGAAAGAACTTTAGAGTACGTCGAGATGGGTGCGGCTTACGTCAACAATCCGAACATGTTGGCATTCAGGCATATGAAGGAGAAGGTCCTTTCCGAGCTGACCGGGAAAGAACATGGTCCGGATAAAGTATAAATACTAAAGTTTTCTTTACTTTTCTAAAGATTATTGGAGAAGATAGGATGGAAAGTAAATATGTACTCGCAGCGGTCGGTGTGCTCGTGGCGGTAGTATTCATTATCGCAGCGTTACTGGGGCCTCTGAGCGGTACCATCGAGCAAGACGATCAGGAAGATGAGCAAAGTTTTGTTGTAGAAGATGCCACGGGTAACGAGATAAGATTCGATGAACCCCCGGAACGTATCGTTTCTTTCATGGCTTCGAACACGGAGCTTCTCTTCCACCTTGAAGTAGGAGAGAGGATAGTCGGCGTCGACGATTTTAGCGACTATCCTGAAGAAGCCGTAGCGATTCAAAACGTAGGCGACTCATTAGAAGTGGACTACGAAAAGATCGTCGACCTTGAACCCGATGTCATGGTCATCACGGAAGCGGTCATCCACATGAGGGATGAGATGGAAAACTACGGTATAAAATGCTTTGTGACAGGGGGAAACACGCTGGAAGATGTTTACTCAGATCTGGAACTTCTAGGGGAGATGTGTGGCGTTCCTGAAAGAGGAGAAGAGAAGGCACAAGAATTGAGGGAAGATATGAACGATATCACAGAAGATACCAAAGACCTGCCTGAATACGAAAGGGTCGACGTTCTGTACATCTCAGGGATATTCGAAGGGATAAATACCCCGGGAGAAGGTACGTTTCAGAACACCCTTTTTACCAACGCTGGATTCAACAACATCGCTTCCGATAAAATCGGTTGGGCCACCATATCTGAGGAGGATATCGTGATGAGAGATCCCGACGTTATCATAGCTCCGTATTACCTTGAAGAAAGCATTAGTGAATACACTGAGAAAGACTCCTGGCAGGACATCACCGCGGTGGTGGAAGATGAAATCCATTTCGTCGACGGCGACATCATGTCTAGACCGGGGCCCAGGATAGTGGAAGCCCAGGAAACGTTGGTGGATATAAATGAAGAGGCTGAAACGAACCTATCATTGTCTTGGTCTATCTCTTCAAAAGAACTCGCTGAAGGAACATGTCTCACCCTCTAAAAAAGCACTTCAAAACTTCACTGCTGGCTTTCGCGCTACTGGGTTTAGCATCCGTAGTGATCTCGCTGTCATTGGGTTCTGTTGATATACCTTTCAGAAACATAGTCGAGATACTGCTCTCGAGGATACCTTTCGTGGGAGATCTTTTTTCCACACACCCTGGTTCCCCCCCTACTTGGGACTCGATCATCATGAAGATCCGGTTGCCCAGGGTTTTACTGGGCTTTATCGCAGGAGTTTCTTTATCCGTATCTGGTTCGTCCATGCAGGGCGTGTTCAAAAATCCCATGGCATCTCCGTTCATACTGGGAGTTTCCGCAGGCGCCGCCTTGGGTGCGGCGATCGGCATATTTTTCGGGTTCCCTTGGTACCTATTACCGGTGATGGCTTTCATCTTCGCCATGGGTACGATGCTTACAGTTTTTTTCTTGGGAAGGGTGAGAGGCCGTACCGATATCTCCACTCTACTTCTTGCGGGCCTTGCCATGAACTTTTTGATGACCGCTTTCACCAGCCTTATAATATTTTACAGCGATCCGGCGGAAAGGATGAGCATAGTGGCCTGGACATGGGGTTCGCTCAACGGCACCGTCTGGAACCACGTGTGGATCAGCCTGCCGGTGATGCTCTTGGGCTCTACCGTGGTGTATGCGTACGCTAGGGACTTGAACGTGATACAGACCGGTGAAACCTCGGCGAAGCAGCTTGGGATCGAAGTCGAAAAAACCAAGATCGTTCAGCTTATCACTTCGAGTTTTCTCGCCGCCGTGGTGATCTCTTTCACGGGTATAATCGGTTTTGTCGGCCTTATAATCCCCCACGCATCTAGGCTGCTGGTAGGGCCGGACCACAAGAAACTGATACCCATCTCCGCACTTTTAGGAGGCATATTTTTGGTGGCCTGTGACGCCGCATCAAGGATGAGCGGCGAGATCTGGGTCGGCGTAATAACTGGTCTTTTTGGAGCACCTTTCTTCATCTATCTCCTGATCAGGAACAGAGGTGATACGGGATGGTGATCCTTCAACTTGAAAAGGTGGATACGGGTTACCTTAAAGGTGAGCCGGTGTTGAAAGATCTGACCATGGGTATGAATAAAGGTGAGTTCATCGGCGTGGTGGGGCCCAACGGTTCAGGTAAGAGCACGCTGATAAAGTGCATAACCAAGGTCTTGGAACCGTGGGAGGGAACCCTGAAACTCAAGGGTAGAGACGTGATGGAACTTTCCAGGAAGGAAATTGCCAAAAACGTCGCTGTGGTCCCTCAAGATACCTACATCAGCTTCCCGTTCAGCGTTGAAGAAGTCGTTCTCATGGGGAGGAGTCCCTACCTTGGAAGGTTTGAAAATTATGATAAAGAAGACGAAAAAATTACAAAAAGATCGTTAAAAACCACCAAGACCTACGAGTTCCGAGATAGGAAGATAAACGAACTATCCGGTGGAGAGATGCAGAGAGTTATAGTGGCTAGGGCCCTTGCACAGGATCCGGATATTTTACTACTGGACGAAGCTACGTCACACTTGGACATAGGTCACAAGAAAGAAGTCATGGATACCATCAAAGAAAAAAATGAGGATGAAGGTCTGAGCGTTCTTTCCGTCCACCACAACCTTAACCTGGCGGCCCGCTACTGCAACAAGATACTACTTTTGGACGACGGTGAGAAACACGCCTTCGGGAGGCCTGAAGAGGTACTGACGCAGGCAAATCTGCGGGCCGTTTACGGTATAGAGGCCGAAGTCCACAGGCATCCAAAAGACGGAAGCCTTTACATCTCCCCCGTGCACAAAAGCATCGGCACAAAAGAGAAAGGTAAGACCGTCCACGTGGTCTGCGGTGGAGGTTCTTCCGACGGTCTTTTCCGAAAACTCATCGAGAGGGGTTACGAAGCGACCGCAGGTGTACTGAACGTCATGGACTCCGATCACGAGAAGGCGAATTTTTTAGATGTTTTGTGTGTTACCGAAGCGCCTTTCTCATCCATCAGTAAAGAGGCCTACCAAAAAAATTTGGACCTGATAAGAGGATCTGACGCGGTTGTGGTAACAAACTTCCCTGTGGGGGAAGGTAACGTCATGAATTTAGATGCAGTGGACAAAGGCGTAGGAGGGGATCAAAAACTGATATTGGTAAAGGGAAAAAGCATAGAGAAACGAGACTATACCAAGGACGAAAAGGGAGTAGAGTTGTACCATAAACTGCTGCAAAAGAGACACGTTGAAGTGGTACCCTTTCCTGAAAGCGCAGTTGATATCCTTGAAGAGGAGAGGACAAAAGATAAATAACCCCATTTCTTTGAAGCATGTACACACATAATTGTATATGTGTTAATAAAAAATAGAAGAGGTGTAAATTGATGAGCGAAGGCGTAGGTGTTTCCCCTCCTGTTCAAGAAGGGGAAAAGTACAAGGTAAAAATAGAAGACATAGGGAAGGAAGGAGACGGAGTCGCGAAGGTAGAAAACTTTGTGGTCTTTGTCCCCGACACGGATGTAGGGGATAAAGTGGAAATAGAGATCACGAGGGTTCTGCGCACTCTCGCTTTTGGCGAGGTCGTGGAGAGAGACGTAGAAGTCGAAGAAGACGAAGAAGAGGAAGATCTTGAAGTATCGGAGGATGATGAAGATACTCCTGAAGTAGAAGAGATAAGCGTAGATGAAATAGAATTAGAGTAAAGTAGAGGCGTTAGACCTCACCATAAAAACCTTTTTTACCTTTCTCTTGTTTTTAAAGATCATGGAATCCTATCTAGGTGTGTTCGGGCACACTGCCTTGGATATAATTATACGAGTACCGAGGATACCCAAGTTGGACTCATCCATAGGGATAGATGAAAGGATAGTAAGATTCGGAGGTACCGCGGCAAACATATCAAGGACCGCCGCCGAGATGGGGGTCGAGGTATCTCTCTGTTCCTTCGTGGGTGACGACTTTCCTGAAGATTATCTCCACTCTTTAAAAAGATCCGGCGTTCATACCCATGATCTAAAAAAAGTCGACGGGCTCAGAACGCCGAGATGTTGGATCGTAACAGATCGGGATGGAAATGAATTCACCCTGGTTGATCAGGGAGCCATGAAAGAAGCCCGTAATTTTAAAGTTGCAAAAAAGACATTGGAGAGATGTGAAGTGGTACATATAGGAACTGGTGTGCCTGGATACTATAAAAAAATTTACCACGAGATATCAGAAGAAGATAAATTGATCGCTTTTGATCCTTCTCAAGAACTTGAGTACGTTTACGACCCCGATACTTTTTGTTCTTTTTTGGAGCAGAGCCACCTATTTTTTTGCAATGAAGTGGAGAAGGAGATCGCCTTAAAATATACTGAGGAAAAATCCGTGGAAAGCATGGTAGAATCTTTTGATCTAGATCTCGTGGTAGTTACCCAGGGAGAGCAAGGTAGCACTCTTTTTCTAACTGATGAGAGGATAGACATACCCGCTTATACACCCGCAAAAGTAAAAGAAGCCACGGGAGCAGGAGATGCTTTTAGAGGCGGCTTTTACGCAGCACTGTATAAAGGATACTCTTTCGAAGAGTGTTGTAAAATAGGTTCCTCTAGAGCTTCCTTCGCCGTGGAATGCGCAGGATCACAAAAAAATTTAGTAGGATGGGATGAGGTGATCTCGCGGATGGAAAAAGACATAATATATTAATACAACTCAAAATATTGTTGTATACGCATCTGTGAGAGAGTTTACGATAAAAAGGTGGCATGTTGATCGACGAGGAAGAGTGTTTGAGGAATCTCGAAAAGATGAGCAGAAAGAAGTTCGAGAGTATCTGCTTGGAACTGTTGGAGATCATGGGTTTTCATATCTCAGACGTAAAATCGTTGAGTGGAGATATCGTCGCCGAAGGAAGATTAGAAAAAGAGGATGAAAGACCACTAGATTACATAATCAAGTGTACCCGGTCCGGAGGCGATGTGAAAGTAGAGATAGAGAGCTTGAAAAAGATGATGACGGCAAGATCCCACGGCCTTCTATTGACCACCAAAAAGATCGATGCTGAAATAGACGATTCCGATATAGAGGTTGCGGGTGGAGATAGATTTTATAGGCTATTAGATAATTTTGGTCTTTTATCGAGGGTTGAAAAGAAGGAAGAGAAGAGAAGTGGAGGTAGACTTCTTAGAGAAGGGGATCACTGCCTCTCCGAAGGAAATTACGAGCAGGCTTTAGAGTATTACGAACGGGCCATAGCCGAGGAAAACGAGCCGGCCCTGGCTTTTTTAAAAAAGGGCTTGATATTCTTTGAAAAGAATAGTTTGGAGGAAGCGGAGGAGGCTTTTAGAGATTCTTTGGACCTAGATCCCGATAATCCCGAAGCATGGGTCAAATTAGGACAGATACATGATGGTAGAGACGAAAAGGAAAAGGCCGTAGAACTCTACGATAAGGCCCTTGATTACGACGAAGATAGTATAGAAGCCTGGAAAGGCAAGGGTAAGACGCTCCGAGATCTAGAACTATACGACGAAGCTGTTCTCTGCTTCGATAGGATGATCGAGATAGAACCTAAAAATTTTAAAGCTTGGAACGAAAAAGGCCTGTGCCACTTGAATAAAAGAGAATACAAAGAAGCACTCGATGCGTTCAACAGCGCCTTGACCATACAGCCAAGGTTTGAAGAAGCTATGTTGAATAAGGCGTTGGTGTTCGAAAAACTCGGTAAGATCAAACAGGCTTTGTCCGTAGCAGAAAAGTTGGTGGATTCTAACGCAAAAAATGCGGAATATCACTACATAAAAGGTGCATATCTGGAAAAATTAGGGGAGAATAAAGACGCGTGGAGATCCATCCAAAGAGCGCTGCAGCTCGATCCTGGGCACAAAAAAGCCCAAGAACTGCAGTTCATCCTTCAAGAAAAACTTGGAAGAGGCACTGACACGTCTATAGTGGGAGAAGCACGGCAAAGGATCACTTCAAAGGAGATAGAGGAAGAGATAAAGGCTGCCGTGGGAACCGAAGACCAAGGAAAACTCAGCATAATCCCAAAGGGCGGTGGAAAATTTGAACTCAAAATAGACGATAAAAAGGAAGAGATCACCGAGCTGAAGGGGAAAAAGGATGAGTTGGAGAAAGATCTAGAAAAGAGAGAGAAAGAGATCACGGATCTAGCTGACGAATTAGAAGACACGAAGAGGAGATTGAAGGAAAAGGAAGAAAAAGAGGATGGAGAGGCGGAAGCTAGTGAAAAAGTCAGCGAGTTGATGGACCGTGAAGAGGAATTGGAAGGACTGCTCAGCGGAAAAAAAGAAGATATTCAGCAGTTAGAAGACGAAAAATACGAGCTCGAAAATACGGTAAGAGATCTAGAAGAACAGATCGCAAAATGGGAAAACATAGAAAAAGAGATGGAAAAGAAAGAAAAAGATATAGATCAATTGGTAGGTGAAAGGGAAGTCCTGAAAAGCAAATTGAACAAAAAAAGAGAGGAAACCAAAGAACTTATGGACCGATTAGAAACGTTGAAGAAAGAAACTGAGAGAAAAGACAAAAAAATAAAAGAGTTGAAGGATAAAGAAAAGTACTACAAGGGGATGATAGAGGGGGAAGAGGTGGTTGGCGCTTACATGGATCGAAACATATATGGAGAAAGGAGAGGGGTGAAGGAGGCACGGTTGTTATGGACTATGGGGGAAAACAGTGAAGCTCTGGAACATGCACCAAGAGTGGACCATAAAAGAGCATATAATATCATGGGTTGTTGCTTCTACGATCTTGGAGACATGGACTCCGCCGAAGATATGTTCGAAAATGCCCGACCGTGGCTTTTGTCGGATCTCAATCTCGAGGAGATGTATTACAACCGTGGTAGATATGAAGAGGCCGGGAGTCTGGTGGAAGAGTTGAATAAAAGGAACGGCGCCTTCGAAGATGTATTATCTTTTTTAGAGAGAGGTAGTGAAACTCTGCGTCGTTTGGAAAGATTTGGGTCCGCTGTAGAGCTTTACGAGAAAGCGGAAAGATTAGAAAGTGACCCCTTAGTGGATTTTGTCATGGCAAAGGCCAGATGTATAGTAAAAAAAGAGGGACTGAGTCAAGGTATAGGATCGCTTGAAAGCATAGGATCTAAGGAAGATCATCTTGAGATTTTGAACCTTTTAGGTGTATTTTATCTTAAAGATAAGAAGTACAAGAAAAGTTTTGAAATATATTCGAAGATGGTTGAAGAGGCAAAAAACGATCATCGGTACTTGAATAATCTCGGGTGTAGCGCTCATCATCTTGAGAAGTTCGATGAAGCCATGAACGCTTTTGAAGACGCCCTAGGATCAAAACCAGATCACCGTATAATATTGAACAACCTTGGTTTTTGTCAGCTCGAGATGAATCTGGTCGACGCTGCCCTTGAGACCTTTAAGAGGGCCGTTGAAGTGAACAAAAAAGATCCTGTGAGCTGGTACAATAAAGGGATCGCGTTGAAAAGACTCGAAGATGAGGGGTGGCGTGAAGCGGTAGAGAGGGCCGTCGAATTGGAACCTGATTTTGAAGAAGCTAAAAAAATACTGAATGAAGAAGACTGAAGTGCGGTTGCCGGGATTCGAACCCGGGCCACAAGCTTGGGAAGCTTGGGTCCTGACCAGTCTAGACCACAACCGCCGTACAAACAGTTGGGCGGGGGAGACCCCTTTATTTCATGTGGAACCCGACAGGTATTACCTTCTTATGTTCAACTCTTCTTCTTTTTCTATGACTTTTTCTTCGTACTCGGGTCCTAATTTTAGTGCCAAGGTTTCTATGCGTACGATATTCTTTCTAAATTTGCTTTTGCTCTCAGTTTCATATAGATCTTTGAATTCCTGTAAGTTCTTGTATCTGAAGATTATAACAAGTGCAAATATGAACACTAGTATGATTCCAAACACAAGAGCCCACCATACCCAATTTCCCATGGGTTCAGTTATACTTTCCAATGCCGCAGGGCTGCTCAGAACGGCACCAAAAAGTCCGATCAGTAAAAGAAAAACTCCAACGATCGTACCTATAATAGATATAGTAAATTCGTGTTTCCGTACAGATGTTTTTAGGCTCATATATCAACATGAGTTAGGGAACCGTACTTAAATTTTTTCTCTTAGTGTTCATGATCGTGAACATGATCGTGAACATGCACGTTCATGAAAGCCCTTTCTACTACTTCACTCAAAGAAGGATGGATGTGCATGCCCCTATAGATAGGAACGGCCGTACCATCTCCAGTATACATCAAGTTTACTATCTCCTGGATCAAAACCGATGCATGGGGACCTACGATATGTGCACCTAATATCTTGTAAGATCCCTGCTCGATTATCACTTTAACGAAGCAATCTTTAATCCCCATGGCGGAGCCTTTCGCGGTCCGTTCAAAGGGGTAATGCCCCACCAATATATCGTGGTCGAGAGCGGCCTCCCTTTCTTTAAGGCCCACGGACGCTACTTGAGGATTCGTATATATAGCATAAGGGATTGCGTGATGATCCACTTCTCTTACTCCTTCACCAAAGGCGTTGTGGTATACCACTTCGGCTTCGTGATTTGCTACGTGCTTGAACATGTATTTACCCGTAGCATCACCGAGCGCCCAAATATGGTCTTTGGAGGTTTCTAGTGTTTTATCCACCTTTATCCAACCTTTATCGTTTAGCTCTATGCCGCTATTTTCAGGTTTCAGCAGGTCCGAGTTAGACCTTCTTCCCGCAGCCAAAAGGATATTCTCGGTTTTACCACTAAGTTTTTTGTTTTGATGGTCGTCTGTCACCGACTTTGCGATCACTCTTTTTTTACCTTTTTTCTCTTCTACCTTCACCACTTCGTACCCTGTATATATATCCATAAATCTAGTAAGTTTTTTTTCTAGCACTTCCGAAACATCCCTTTCTTCAGAAGGGACGAATCGAGAGTTCTTTCCAATTATCGTTACCTTCGCTCCCATCAAAGCCAAAAAGTATCCATATTCCGCTGCTATGTATCCACCGCCGATTATGGTCACCTTTTTTGGTAGCTCTTTCAGATCCAACATGGACTCACTGGTCAGATAATCTACACTTTCTAAGTTTTCTATGGGGGGTATAAACGGTCTAGATCCACAGCCCAGTACTATCTTTTCTCCTTTTATGGTTTTGTTTCCCACCTTTAAAGTGTAGTCTTCAACGAACTCGGCAGTCTCCTGATAAAAATCGAGTGCGTGGGTTTTTTTCAAGTTCATTTCTATCTTTTTACTTTCCCCCCTAGTATGTTCTCTCATCCTGTTCATTATGTGTGTAAAATCTATATTTTGGATCTCCGTATCTATACCAAATTGTTTTGCTTTGAGTATGTTTTCGACCACTTCCGCGGGATAGATCAACATCTTGGACGGGATACAACCCCGGGTCAAACAGATCCCACCAGGTGCTTCGTTCTCTATCACCGCAACGCTCAGATCCGGCTTTTCCTTCAGCGCACGGGACACTACGCTCATGGCTGAACCGGTACCTATGCTAATCAAATCATAATTTTTAACGCTCATACTTTTCGATATAGGGAAGGAACACATGTAAGTCTTTCCCTCCGTAGAGAGAAAAAAGATAAAAACTTTTAAGGGATGACCCGATAACGATATCATGAAGGAAACCGCCCTTAAATCCAAACATGAAGACGCCGGAGCCAAGATGACCAGTTTTGGAGGCTACCAGATGCCTCTAAAATTTACCAGTATAAACAAAGAACATAAAGCAGTCAGAGAAGCAGCAGGCATCTTTGACGTATCTCATATGGGTGCCGTACTACTAAAAGGAGAAGGAGCCATCGAATTCATCAGTGAACACTGTACCATGAACATTGTAGAGTCTGAAGTAGATCAACTCAAATATGCCCATATATTGAACGAAGACGGAGGGATAATCGACGATACCATAGTGACCAGGCTTTCGAAGGATTCGTGTTACATCGTTCCAAACGTAGGCAAGAATGAAAAAGTCTGTGAATGGTTCGAAGAAAGAGGAGGAGAAGAATATATTATCGATTTAACCGGAAAAACCGTTATCATGGCTATCCAGGGGCCCGATGCGGAGAAAACCCTTCAACAACTGACCGACGAAGACCTTTCCAAGATAGAGTTTTTCCAATCTAAACAAATCCCCATCAATGAGGACGTGATGGGTGAGTTCGACAAGGATTGGTCCATGTCCGATACTCCTATAGTACAGCGAAGTGGTTACACAGGAGAAGACGGTTTTGAAGTGGTACTGCCCAACGAAGCGGGTATAGAGCTGTGGGATCAGCTGATGTCACTCGAGGAACCCCCTGTAAGATGCGGACTCGGTGCTAGGGACACCCTAAGGATCGAATTCGGCTTTTTACTAGGCGGCAACGACTTTGACGAATCTAGAACAACCATCGAAACGGGATGGGAAGAGCATGCCGTAGAATGGGACCATGATTTCGTGGGTAAAGAAAGTCTCGAAAAGATAAAAGAGGAAGAACACCAGATGTTGAAGGGATTCGTCATGGAAAATAAAGGGATCCCCAGACACGGTTACGTTATTTACGATAAAGATAAAAAGATAGGAAAGATAACAAGCGGTACCAGATCACCCGTATTGGAAAAAGGCATCGCTTTAGGCTATGTAGATCCAGATTACCATGAAGAGGGGAGTAAAGTACAGATAGAGATACGAGGCGATAAAAGAGAGGCCGAAGTTACAAATCCTCCCTTCATATGATGGGATGTTCCACATGAAATAAAGGGGTCTCCCCCCTGTAGAAAAGATAGAGGTGGTATATATATGAAAGAACTCGAAGGATCTGAGGTATTTAGTGAATTGTTGAAAACCCCCGGCGTTTCGGGATACGAAGGCCCAATCAGAGATAAGATAAAAGAGATGATAGAGCAGCATACTGAGGATAAAAAAACCATCAGAGAAGACAATATAGGCAATCTTATCTACGAGATGAAAAACAAAGATAACAAACCCAGTGTAGCTCTGGTAGCGCATATGGATGAGATCGGTCTGGTGGTTTCCAACATCGAGGAAAACGGTTACCTGAGGATAAAGAAGATCGGAGGAGTCTTAGATCCTCTCTTACCTGGTAGACACGTGACCATACATACCAAAAAAGGACCGATAAACGGAGTGATCGGCCACAAACCCCCTCATCTTACCACCGATAAGGACAAGGACGAAAGCGTAACGCCTTGGACCAAAACCCACGTCGACGTTGGAGCTCGGTCCGCCGAGGAAGTGAAAGACATGGGCATCGACGTTCCAGACTCCATCACATTCAACAAAAAAGTGAGAAGGTTGAACGAATACGTGATCTCCGGTAGAGCCTTGGATAACAGGATAGGTTGTTATGCACTTTTAGAATTATTGAAACGCTGGACTTCAACAAAAGATGAATTGGACGTATCCCTTTCCTATATCTGGAGCGTCCAAGAAGAGATAGGGCTCAGAGGAGCCAAAGTTGTTGCCAACACCATGGACCCGGACTACGTGATAGCTTTGGATACTTACACTACGTCGGATATGCCGGGTATCGAAGAGTTTTACAAACCCATCAAGTTCGGTGAGGGCCCGGTTCTCCGCATGGTCGATACAAGGGCCATATCTTCTCCAAAGATGGTGGAACACTTTAAAGAAGTGGCTGAAGATGAAAGTATACCTTACCAATACGGGGTCACCGGAGGAACTACCGACGGTATGGCACTTCAGGAAACGGGCTGTTTGACATTATCCGTAGGCGTTCCAGTCAAATATTCTCACTCTACTGTAGAGTGCGCCGACTGGAGAGATGTAAAGAACTTGATAGAATTGATAGAAAAGGGAGTCCAAAACTTACCATTCTAAGAACGAAGCACCACTTTGTCACCCACGTTCCAATCATGGATATCTGTTAAATGGGTGGGCACCTCCAACACATATTTAACTCCTTTATCCGAAGTTATACCCGTGGTGAAGGGTGATATGTCCCTTTTGATATCGACGATAACTTTTTCTTGATCCAAAAACACGCAGTGGAAGTCAAAAAAAACAAAAAACGAATGTAGAGTTACTTTCTTTCTTTCCTCCACGAACTCCATCAACAGTGCGTAGTCCACCTCCTTTTTGAACATGAGACCCAACACTTTTCTAAATGGATTACTCACTCTTTTTACATTCACTCCTTCAGGAAGTTTCACGACCATTTAAGATCCCTCGATACGAGCTGTTTTTGCCGATCTAGAATTCCGTAGTTCCCGTAAACCTGAAATCGGATATTTTGAGCGCAGGACTAACGAAATAGGCAGGCCAATAACCCATCGAGTATAACTTTCTTTCCTTTCCTATGGATTCTATATTGTTGAACGCGTCTATAAGATTCTGCGTGAATCTCAGATTCTTTAACGGATGCTTTAGTTCGCCGTTTTCGACCAGCCAAGTCCCGTCTCTGGTGAGCCCCGTTAGTATGCCCTTTACAGGATGAACTGGGTTGCAGTAGTTGAACCTGGTCACAAGTATACCCTTTTCAGTCTCTTGGATCATATCTTCAAGGGGATAGTCGCCGGTATCCATCAATAGATTCATGGCCAAGGGACCCATGGGATTAGGCATGGCCAAAGCATGGCCAGTAGATTCTTTATCCTTTTCTCTTCCCGCAGTGTATGAATCATAAACCACTTTATTGGCCACACCTTCTTTGATTATATCCACTCTCTGTTTGGGTACTCCTTCGTAATCGAATGGAAACCCGATCATATCAGCATCGGATACATCGTCGTATATGTTTATCCGTTCATCCATTATCTTGTCTCCGAATTTACCGTTCATAAAACTCCTTTCTTCCTGCACGCTTTTTGCGCTGAACCCCATCATATCGAGGTATATCAATATATCTTTAGCCGCTAGGGGTTCGAGGATCACGTCGTATTCGCCGGGCTTTATCTTTTTTGGATCTAGATTGTTCAATCCCTTTTCCACGGCGGTTTTAGCCACGTGGAGATGGTCGATATCTGAAACGTCTGCGGAGCACATCTCGCCCCAGCCGAACCCCTGGTCGTTGTCCCAATCCGCGATGGCGCAGGTGGTTATATTTGATGAGGTAAGCCTGGAAAAACCCTCTACTCCGTGGGAATTAGCTACGAACAGGCCGCTGCTTTCGGTTTTAAAGGCACCGTAGACTCTATCGACTCCTTTCTCGTTGGCCATCTCGATTATTTCTTTCACTTTTTCCGCCTTTTGGTCTGGAGAATGATCCGCGGTCTTATCGATATAGATATCTTTTTTATCTTTTAGACCTTTCACATCGGGCAGACTTTTAAAATCCGGATCCTTTCTCTGGTTCCTCGCGATGTTTTCCGCCCTGGTCAGGCAGTTCAAAGCCGCATCTTCATCCAAGGCGTTGGTGGTGGCCGAGCCTATCTTCTTTCCGAAAACGGCCCTTATCGCTAGATTGAAATTATTCCGGGCTATGTTCTGATGTATCTTTGAATTGGCGTACCTTGTAAGTGCGGAATCATTATGAGATATCCTCACTTCCAGTTCATCCGCTTTGGCGTTTTTAAATATTTTATCGGCTAGGCCTTCAAATCTCTCTTCGTAGTTTTTCCCTACCATTTTCCCACCCCTACTCTGATATCTACGAACCGAGCGGGAGCGCAGCCGTGTCCCACCTGCATTGTTTGTGGGGGCTCCCCTTTACCACAGTTCGGGACACCGTGCAGCTTCCAATCTTCTTCACCTGCGATGGCGTCACAGTTACTCCAGAATTCAGGGGTTATGCCCGTATAAGTGGGATTTTTGATCAGTTCCGTTACTTCTCCGTTTTCAACGATATATCCTACTTCCGTTCCGAACTGGAAGTTCAGTCTTTTATCATCTATGCTCCAACTTTTTATCCCGTTGAGGAGTATACCGTCTTGGGTCTCTTCGATGATCTCATCTCTAGACCAATCGCCTGGTTCTAGATTTATATTTGTCATCCTTACCAGCGGTAGATTTTGCCAACCGTCGGCTCTCATGTTTCCGCTGGGTTCGACTCCTATCTTCGCGGCACCTTCTCTCGATGCCTGGTATCCTACGAACATACCGTCTTTTACCAGGTCCACTTTTTTCGCCTTTACCCCTTCGTCGTCATAACCGAAGGTTCCAAGTCCTCCCTCTGCCGTTGCATCGGAAACTATATTCACTATATCGGAGCCGTATCTGAGCTCTCCTAATTTATCCGGCGTCAAGAAGCTTGTTCCGGCGTAACTCGCTTCTGTACCAAGGGCTCTATCGAGTTCAGTGGGATGACCACAGCTTTCATGCACCTGTAGTATCAATTGATTCGTGTCTAAGATCAGATCTTTCTTTCCTTTTGGGCACTGCTTCGCATCGAGAAGGTCTACACCTTCTTTAGCCGTCTTCTCTGCATACTCGATCAGGTCAAAACTTTTGAAAAATTCGAATCCCTTTGAATTGTAGTCACCGCCGAAAGAGTTGGGGTAGCTCCTCTTCTGGGTATCTTTTCCATCGGAGACGTTAACGCCCAGCCCACCGCCGGTCATGATCAGATCCTGCTCGATCCTTGCGCCTTCGGTACTAGCAAACTCTTTGAACGTTTTCCAAGCTTTAAAATTACACTGCCTAACTTTTATCCTTTCATCTATATCCATCCTCTCGTCAACATCCATCAGATAATCTAGTTTCTCTTCTAATCCCACCTCGAAAGGATCTATTTTGTACGGTGTAGTGTATTTGTCCTCGTGTATGTCTATCTCTTCCAGGTCTACTTTTACCGAGACTTTAGAGGATGCTTTAGCTATCTTGAGTGCTCTTTTTATCGTTTCTTTCATACCTTTTTTACTCATATCCGCCGAGGACGCAAAACCCATACCTTCGTCGAATATCCTTATCCCGTATCCTCTACTCTCACTGCTTTTTATGGCTTCTACAGCCCCATTTTTGACGTTGATTACTTCGCTTTTCCTCTCACATAGGCGTACGTCGCCATAGGCCACATTTTCCTTCTCTAATCGTTCGATCCCGAACACTACTAGGTCCCTCATGTTTGCACCGATATGCAAACAACCCTGTGATATAAAAAGATTACCGTCGCACGAAAAGGTAAATCCTTTATACTACACACCCGATTTATAACACGATAATCATGGATAAAAAAACACTAGAAAGATACAGCCTAGAAGAGCTTCTTGGTTATTCTATAGAAGCGGAAAAAAATGCTACTGGGTACTACAATGATTTTTCGGAAGCCGCCATAGGAAGACTGATGAAAGAGAGGTTCAAAAATCTAGCTAGGGATGAAAAAATTCACGCTAAGGAGCTTTTAAAAATATACAAAAAAGAATTCGGCGATAAAGATTATGTGGTCCCCTCTGGTGACGAATTACCGAGCCACGAGACCGAGTTCAAATTCGACGATGTGAAAAACATGGTGGATTCCCTCGAAAAGGCCATCACCAACGAAAGAAACGCAAAAAAGATATACCTCTACATGGCAGAAAAATGGGATAAATACTCTACCGAGTTCCGATACATCGCGATGATGGAAGAAGGACATGCGAAATCGCTCCGCGCGGAGATGAATCTTTTCGAAGGTGAAGCTCAAGGCAAATCCCAGGGGAAACCCGTAGTCATGGATGAAATCTGGCAGAACGTTAGGAATCGAGATAGGGTCGATTAAACAACCTCGATCTTCTTCAGGATAAGTTCGCCCCGGCTTCCATCCCATCTTTTTTCTATTTCTCCTATTTTGAATTCTTTATGGAACATCGGGCCACCCAAGACCACACTTTCGTATTCTCCTCCTTCACCGGATAGATTGATGCAGTATTTTTTTTCTAGTTTTTTCAGCTCTTCCAAGGTTCTCTCGTTCAGTTTTCTTCCTAACCACCGTTCATCGAGTCCTCTAGCGGATACGCTGACGATAAAGATCTTAAAGGAATTGTCAAGGAGTTCTGACATGAGCTCGTTTTCATCCATGTTCCACAACGGTGCGAAGAGGTCCAAAGAAAGCTCATTGGCCATATGTTCTATCCTGCTCATCTGGTAGGTCGAAGCCACAGCACCGGTGATCACCCCTTCTACGTCCAGTGATCCTAATCCCGATTTCAGATCGTCCAGCTCTTTTTCTTTTTCCCCCGGCGTCTCTATCTTAACGAGTTCCATGCCCAACGAGTCCGCCAGGTCTGGAACCACATGAAGGTTCGGTCGGTGGAACATGTAGGAATATTTTTCCTCGGGATATACGGTAACAAGATATCTTATATCCAATCCTAACCTATATGCTTTCCAAAGTGCAAGTGAGGAATCCTTTCCTCCCGAGAATAATGCGGCGTATTTCATCTATGAAACAGCTCAGATCAGTTTTTGATACTTGGGATGTTTCTTGGTATCTAGTCGCTTTTCTTTTTTCTCGAATACTCTTCTTCGGAGACTTTCCATACCTTCGTCTAACGCGCGCATGATGTTCCAATCGAATTTTTTTGCGTAGAACATACCGTGATCAGTAGAGAGACGTAATCTGACGCTGTGTTTTGTCTGCTCCCCTTCTGTTTGATGCGTCACCACGTGCACGTTCAGCACCAGGGGTTTGAGCACTTTATTCATCTTCTGTAAGTAGCCTTGGATAATATCGTACATGTCGTCATAGACTTCTGGTCTTTCATGCAGCCCGGTTATCTGTACATACACGTGATCTTCTTCTCTGAAACTGGTGATTATCTCGATGAGATCGAACTGAGTGAGTATCCCTTTAATATCGTCGTCTTCGAGAGCAACCAGAGAGGACACGTCGTTTTTCACCATCTTTTTCGCGGCAGAACGTATCTTAGAATCTGTTCGAGTAGTTATAGGGGGTTCCGCCATAACGCTCCGGACTTCTAGGTCTTTGAAAGGAGAATCTTTTTCTCCGGTCCTTTCTCCCTTCTCCTGCCTTTCCACGGGTAGATGTGTTTCTTCGATGATGTCTCTTATGCCCACCATGCCGCTGAGTTTTCCGTACTTATCCACCACGGGCAGAACTCTAACGTCCAGCCTTTTCATCATGGCCTTCGCCTTTCCTATCTTTTCATGCTCGGTGATGGTAGAAGGGGAAGGCGTCATGAATTCATTTACTTTAGTTTTTTTGAACTCCTCTATCTCGGGAACGATCCTCGTTATGTCGTTCCTACTTATGAATCCCACATAATCTCCTTTTTCAGATATTACGGGTACGCCTCGATAATCTGAAGACAGCAGCATCTCGCTTACTTTTACTATGGAGTCGTCTTCATTGACTTTAGGAGGCCTGCTCATCACGTGTCTGAGTTTGGTGGAAAAAGGAAGATGTCTTTTTTCTATAAATGTGTCGTCGCTTATTATCCCTATCACTTCGTCCTTTTCGACCACAGGGATCTCATCTAAGCCATGTTTTCTCATAAGACCTATGGCGTCGGATACCGTATCGTCTTGACTTGCATGCGGTAATCTCTCACTCATAAAGTCCTTCGCTTTAAAATCCTCTATTTTTGCCATGTTATCACCCTTAATATAATATCACGTCGTGACATATCTTTTTTTCTGTCCTCAATCAGGGAAACAGACTTAAATGTTTTTCCCTTGGTTAGCTGAACGACACGGGATCATCTTAGGTTCAAAACAGGGACAAAATGATTTAATATGTAGTACTTGATTCACATCCAAGGTGTTGATATGAAAGAAGATGCAGATTATATACACGAGCAGGCGAAAAAGCACGTAGAATGGTTCTCCAAGTCCCTGCCCATGATAGCCTCTGAGAACATAATAAGTCCGATGGCTAGAGATCTGATGCTTTCCGAATTTCAGGACAAGTACGCAGAGGGTGCTCCTGGTGACAGGTATTACGAGGGCAACATATACGTGGATAATGTTGAGCGAAAAGTACAGGAATTGGCTAAAGACACGTTCGGAGTGGACTACGCCGATGTCAGACCCATCTCGGGTACAAATGCCAACCAAGCGGTTTTGATGGCCCTTGGAGGCTCTGATAAGAGCATAACCGCCGTAGATGTCTCCTCAGGAGCACATATAAGCAGTGCCAAATTCGGATCGGTGGGCTTCCGAGGCATGGCTCCTAAAACGTATCCATTCAACGTGGAAGAGATGAACATAGAAGTCGAGGGTACCAAGGAGCTTATCAGGGAAGTGAAACCGGACATAGCCTTATTTGGAAGGTCCGTCTTTTTGTTCCCTCCTCCTCTTGAAGAACTCCAAGACGTTTTTGAAGAGGTGGGATGTCATGTTTGGTACGATGCTGCTCATGTATTAGGTCTGATCGCGGCAGGCGAGTTCCAGCAGCCCATGGAGAACGGTGTAGAGATAATGACAGGTAGTACGCACAAGACCCTTCCCGGCCCCCAGAGAGGTTTGATCCTTGCGAATCCAAGGGACGAGGAGACGGAAACGGGTCTTTTCTTCGGGATGTTCCCTGGAGTCGTATCCAATCATCACCTGCACACCATGGCCGCTTTAGGTGTTGCCCTAGCCGAGCATCAAAAATTCGGCGAAGAGTACGCTAAGCAGATAATAAAGAACGCCCAAGCTCTAGGCCAGTCGTTACACGAAAGAGGTATCAAAGTGCTATGTGAACACAAAGGTTTTACGGAATCTCACGCCCTTGCTATAGACGTTCAGGATCAGGGCGGCGGTGAAACATTGGTAGAGGCGATGGAAGACGCGAACATGATAGCGAACAAAAATCTAATGCCGTGGGACGATGTGGACAGCGCCAACGAACCAAGTGGGATAAGATTGGGCAGTCAGGCCTTGACTCGTTTGGGCATGAAAGAAAGTCACATGGACGAGGTGGCGGAATTCATTAAAAGGATCGTAGTGGACGACGAAGACCCTGAAAAAGTAAAAAATGATGTGATCGAGTTCAGAAAGGATTTCCAGGAGATACACTATTGTTTCTACGAAGGGTTCCCTGCGCACAAGCACCTCAGTATACTAGATTCCAAGTAGAACTCCCAAACCTCTTTTTTTTTACTTTATGAGTTCTTTGTATTCCTGAGCACTCAGTAGCGATTCGACTTCAGACTCGTCACCGATCTCCATAACTGCTATCCATCCTTTACCGTACGGGTCTTCGTTCAAGAGTTCAGGTTCGGCTTCCAGCTCTGTATTCACTTCGATTATTTTACCCGATATGGGGGCGTAGAGATCGGAAACGGCTTTTACGGATTCGATCACACCCGCCATATCTCCCAGTTTTACCTCTTCGCCTTCCTCCGGCAGTTCCACGTAAACGATATCACCCAGTTCGTCTTGAGCGTATTCCGTGATCCCGTAACGTACTTTTCCATCCGTGATCTTCACCCATTCGTGCTCTTCGCCATATTTTAAGTCATCTGGTATTTCGCTCATATTTAACACACATTCTCAAATCAAATAGAGTTATTTAATATAATCGGACGTAGGCTTCTTCTCCTACTCTTCTCGTGCGTCGTAAACGATCTTGCCTCCCACGACCGTCATCTTCACCTCGATATCCCTTAGATCATCAGCGTCTAACGGGTTTTCTGAAAGCACTACGAAATCAGCAAACTTCCCCTCTTCGAAAGAGCCCAATTTCTTTTCATCTCTTGCGGCATATGCTCCGTTCATGGTGTAGCTCTGAAGCGCGTTGTAAGTGGAGATCCTTTGGCCCAAAACAGGATGATTGATGGCCGAATGAATCCCGTATAGAGGCGACATGGGCATATTATCTGAACCGAAGGTCATCTTTATCAAAGCTCTTTGTATGTCCCAAAACGGATCGCACTTCTGTAACCGTTCTTTACCCAATCTTTTTTCGTTCATCTCCGAAGGTTGAGACCATTTATAGGCGAAGTTGGGCTGAGTAGACAGTACGAGGTCAATATCTCTTATCCTTTTTATGTATTCTTCCCAAAGCATCTCCGCATGTTCTATACGATGTCTTAACTCTTTGCTTTTTTCCGAGGCCTCTTCGAATGCATCCAACACAGTCGACATAGCCCTATCTCCTATGGCATGCACCATGAGTTGGAAGTCCCTCTCTTCCGCATCTTTGATCATTTCCGTCATATCGTTTTGGTCTAAAAGTAGCATACCCTTGTTTCCAGGATCATCCTCGTAATCTTCGTTCAAGGCTGCACTCCTCGCACCTATGGATCCGTCGGCATATAGTTTCAAGCCGTTGAGTGATAGAAAATCACTTTTTTCCGTAGGGTGGAGTCCATCCGATTCGTTGAAATGGATGTAGCACTTAACTCTAAGGTCTAATGCGCCCTCCTCGTCCAGTTCACAATACGCCTCCCAATCTTCTCTGTCGACGATATCGTGCACGCAGGTTATCCCCTCGGAGTGTGCGATCTCGATGGCATCCAAGATCGCCTCTTTCCTTTCTTCCTTGCTTACGGCGATTATCTCTTCTAGATTCCATACGACCTCTTCTTTTAATAGACCAGTTTCTCTATCCACGAAGTCCCATCCATCCCCTATACTTTCCAAGGCTTCTGAGTTGGCTACCGCCAGATGTCCACAGATCCTTTTTATGATCACAGGGTGAACTTCACTCACGCTAGCCAGTTCTTCTTTGGTGGGATAAGACGTTTTTTTCCAAACAGTTTCGTCGAAACCTACTCCTATGATCCAGTCTCCTTCTTCAGCCTCTTCTTCCTTTTTCTTTAGATAGTACAGGGCCTCGTCAAAACTGTCCGTGTCCGATAGATCGACCCTTTTAACGTCCAACCCCATCTCGACCATGTGTGTGTGAGAATCTATAAAACCAGGTAAGACAAAATAGCCTGTAAGGTCTATCTTTTCGTCGGATTCCCCCATGATCACATCGAAGTCGTCGATGTTCCATATCCTGCCTTTCTCAACTAGGAAACCGTGGTATTGTTCAGACCTTTTTTCCACTGGTATGACATTGCAATTGATGAAGCCCTTTTTAGAGATGGTAAAACCCCCTTGATGGGTCAGAGTGATCCTCGTATTTCATTTATCGATTTCTTCGTCGCCTCTAAAATATCTTCTACTTTACCCCCATCCTCGAGCCGCGTCACGAGTATCGCGGACGAACCACTGTCTTGTATCAGTATACGCGTGTTTTCTAATTCTACTAAAACATATTTAAGGCGATCTTCGAGCTCAGAAGTAGCCGTCTCTGCTGACCCCAGTAATATGGCGGACATGGCAACGTAAGTTTCCCGATGCGCCTTTTTTGGGACCTCTCCAGCAATGTGCATCCCACTGCGGGAGACGAGAGTGACATCGCTTATGTACTCGGTATTCCCTATTTCTTTTAATATCCTCTCTAAAGAATCTGCTGGAGACATGATAACCACTGCTTTTTGAAATGCTAACTGGGATGAGAATGACATTACAAGATTATAAACATTTTCCCTCAAATCTAGATACCTTTTTTTGGGACGACGCGAAGTAGGAGATCGTAATGCTAGTATGCTGTCCATGGTGTTACCTGAACACTCTGACGGAGATGCGACGTTCGACCTTGCCGTACTACGACGCGTGATATGCGATATGAAAAGATTATTAAAGCAGCAAGTTGTAGAAACTGACGATGCCGATAAAAAACTTTGAATTAACTGCTATAGACGCCGAAAGATACAGCAAGAAAGGTGAGAGTAGGAAGAACGTGAAGATAAATCACAACAGTTCGGTCACCAAGATCGAAAAGATCGATAACGAAACCAACAGTATCGATTTCAGATTTACGGCCAATTACACAGGGATGGGTATGATCAAGATCGAGGGCAATATAGTACATTCCGGCGGGAGCCCTGAACTTGCTCAAAGATGGATAGAGGATAACAAGATGCCCAATGAAGTTGCGAAAGAGATACATTCGACGATCATCAAAAATTGTATACCTCAGTCTGTTATAATCGCTAGGGATTTAAGGCTGCCACCTCCCATACCGTTACCAAAGGTGAATATGCCCGGCAAAGGAAATAAAACCAAACCTGCTAAAGGCGGGATGGAAGTCGCTTGAAGTGATCCGGTGGGAGGTATAAACCAGCGATCATATCTAACTGGGCTGAGAAAATGGTATATCATGAAGGAATCTTGGTCTCCTCCAACGAGGTAATCAACTCTGCTGCAATCGGGGCTGAAATAACAAGATCTAGGATACGATGTAATATCTATAAACCATCCGATACCGCTAGAAACCTCGAGATAGGGAGTGAATTTACATATTCTTTAACCGACGATATATGTTTATTTTTCAGGAGCGCCTTGACGGGAAGAAACAAGCCCGACCAGGCCGAACTGACGGAAGAAGAACTTCATAGTCAAAAAGGTTTTTTCTACCCTAAAAGAGCAGCATCAGTTTATTTTTGCAGAGTTGAAGATTTGACCGTAAAAGAGATAAGAGACGAGTATGGGGAAGCGGAGATTAAAAAAATAGAAGGAAACATATTGTGGAAAGAAGAGATGAGAGAAGCGGAACCACTGGATAGAGACGATGCTTTGATAGATGCCATGGTCCATGCCAGTAGATTGTCCATCGCCGATGAAAAACAAAGAGAGGGGTTGAGAGAAAAGATAAAAACCATCCTGCGTTCAACGGGTGATGAGTGCGATGATGAGAGGGATATGATAAATAAAATAAACGAATACATAGAAAAGTGGTAGCTATGAAGTTCGATCTACACATACATTCGGTTCATTCAGGAGATTCTAAGTGTAGGCCCGAGGACATAGTCAGGGCCGCTGAAAAAAAGGGCATGGACGGAATAGCTATCCTTGATCATAACACTATAGAAGGGTACCGAAGGGCAAAGAGAGTGGACACCGAGTTGATAATAGTGCCAGGTATGGAGGTCAGCACATCCCAAGGCCATATACTAGCTCTGGGTCTCCGGGAAGACATCGTCAGACAAAAGACCGTTTCCGGAGCGATAAAGACCATACGAGGACACGAGGCACTCGCGGTCGCTGCACACCCCTACCGATTCTGGTCCGGTTTGGGTGAGAAGAACGTTCTGAAACACGACTGGGACGCCATAGAGGGTATGAATGGGAGAGGTTGGTCCACAAGAAACAAACAAGCGCAGGATCTGGCGAAAAGATTGGACCTCCCCATGATAGGCGGGAGCGACAGCCATCAGCTCAAAACAGTGGGAAAATCTTACACTATCATGGAGAACGTCGAAGACTGGCGCGATGTGATCCAAAAGGTGAAAAAAGGCGAAACCGGTGTAGGAGGGGAGAACAGAACTTACACGCAAACTTTTTTCTACGTCAGAAGAGCTTTGTTCGGCTGGATATCAAGGGGCTTCAAAAAGATATAGGATAACTCATTCACTTTTTTTCTTTAAAAGATACCAATATTCCAGGACGATGACTACCACTGCACCGATCAGCGCGGGAAGTATTATCTCCCATGGAGACACGGCTTCACCGACCGCTTCACTCAACGGTTCTCTAAGGCCGCCCAGCATCAAGCCGAAGAGAAAGGCTATGGTCACCGAACGGGACCACTCTAAAAGGAATCCCAATATCTTTGCAAGACCGAACAGACCAACGAACCCTCCTGTCAGGAAGATAACCACAATAAAAATATCGAAGGAGTACAGCGCCTCTAACATGTACTCGTATTGGCCCAATATTATCAATATATATGATCCAGAGATGCCTGGAAGTATCATAGAAACGATGGAGAACATACCTCCCAAAAATATCATCACGGGATGATGGATGTTGGAGATCTCCCGAAGACTCAATATCAAAGAGATGGTCAAAAAACCTATAAACGCAGAAAGAACCGCCCATATATCAACCTTATCTATGTACTTGTAGATGATGACGACCGAACCAGATATGAGTCCAAAGAATAGTGCGTAGGTGGGGGCGGGAAACGTTTCGATGAGGTGGCTAAGTCCTCTTGCTATGCTTATAACGGCAAAAAGAGAGCCGAAGAAAAGAGCACCTAAAAACCAATACTCCACCTTTTCAAAACGCTCCTTCACGCCTTTGAAATCCAGCTTGATAAAAGCTATAGGTATATCTTTCGGGATCTCGTTTATGGCCAGTATCAACTTATCGTAGATGCCCATTATCAAAGCTACCGTTCCGCCCGATACACCTGGAACTATGTTGGCCGCACCCATGAGTAGTCCAATCGTGAAATCTTTGATCACTCTCGTTATTTTCATAATCGTTGTTAAGCCCAAGATACTTAGGTGTATATATTTTTCTATTCGCCTGGTGACCTCATCCTAAGAATGAGATCATGAGCGGTAGTACTATGAATAGACCTGTCCACGTCAGTATGTTGGAAAATATCCCTACGGATATAGGTCTGATAAGATTGTTAGAGAGGAATTCGTTGATGGATCTAGATGACATGAGCTTTTGTACATCTTGGACCTTTGGTTTCCTTACCCTTGCTTCTACATATCCCGCTATCCATCCTGGGCCTATGAGCGTTAATGACATGAAGGGAGCTAAAAAGAAAGCTGTAAGTACGGATAGTATGTGTCCTTTTCCTATGAGTGCGCCGAGGGAAGCCATACCTCCCACCGCTACAAACCAATAAAGCCAAGCCCTCCATATGTTGAGCACGTCGGAAAATACGAAAAGATAGGTGGCTAAACTTATGAAAAAAATCGGCGACGCGTACCGCAGCAATTTTTTATACACTTTTTTACCCACCACCTCCAAGTGTTCGTGTCCTGAGATGGTACCTTCTTTTTTCTCCTCCCACTTCAAACTAACCAGCTTATCTTTAACTTGCCGCATATTGCTTTTTGGGACGATAGCTAGGATCTTTCCTTCCTTGGATAAAGAGTAGATCTTTTTCGACATGTATTCCAACCTTTCTCTTCTAGCCTTCTCCGCCATATCTGGAGAGAACTTGTCCAAGGTGCTCAAAACCCCTTCCACTATGTCGTCGTGTTTCTCCACCACCTCCACGGACTTCGCTTTTTTTTCATCCGAAAAGGAGAGCATGGCTGACTTGAAGTACCAACCGACCCTCAAGGTCTCAACCGGCGACATGTCATGGATCGCTCTCTTCAGTGTCACGGTGATATCTCTGTCGATAAATTCAACATCTACCTCTAAGAAGTCGGCCACGTCCACCAATTCGGCTATGTGTGTTTCTGGTTCTAATTTCTTGAACTTTCTTAAGTTCTCTTTCACCGCCTCCACAAAGATCTGATACATCAGGGTCGCAGACTCTCCTCCTTTGTAAGATGAGAGCAAGGGCCTTTCTAACCACTCCTTTTTCTCCTCCAAAGTTTCGAAGCGCTTCTCACAAAGAGCCAAGCCGATGGATGTAGGTTCATACAGGTTTATAAGTTCGGTCAGATCCTCTTTGAGGTCCTCGCCTCCGATATAATCAACGCCTACTAGTATTATATCCTCGCGGAACACTTCTACATCCATGGAAACCTCGTTTAAATCCCTCACAGTATTACTAAAACTTTTTTACCCTCGAGTGAAATAACCTCAAAGCGGTGATTATCACTCATAACCTGTTTCAATACCCGTATCGAAAAACATTCCTGTTCATGACGATCAGTATCAGAGCCAAGGAGGATATGAAGAGGGTGATGAGCAGATAAAATACGGGAGGCAAAGCACCCAATGCTAAAAATCCTTTGTCATAATTCAGGCCGCCCCACAAAAATGAGTTCAATATGGCGAAGATACATCCCGTTAACGATACTGCGAAAGACTTCCCTCTATACGTGTGCCACGCTCCAAGAGTCAATATCATGGTGAATACCGTCCCTCCAAGTGCGATCCCTCCGCGGAGTTCCGTGACTCCTTCCAACAAAAAAACTGAGACGATACCTAAAGAAAAAAGGAACAAGCTGAAAAGGAGAAGCCCTCCACCGATCTTCAACTGTTTTCTACTACCACCACGAAGTCTTAGGTACGGATAAAGACCGCTGTAAAGTTCCCAATAATACTCGGCCTTTCTCGTTCTGGATCCATCCCATACATCCCTGTAATTCAATCTGCAATAAGGACAGACCACTTCAGCATATCCCCCTCTTCTTTTTTCCTCTTCCACATAGAACTGTCCTCTGCATCGGGGACAGTGCGTGAATAGATGTTTCATCGTCATAGTATATCTATGAAAGCAATAAGAGTTTTTTGGACACTCGTGACGAGATCTAGGTTTTAGGGAGAAAACATATTTATCAGATTGGAGGATTAAGTTATGCATTGTCATCGAAAATCGAATTACCCGAAGGACTAACGGCACAAGAAGCCGAGGGTTCCGGGGCCCTTCAACCCCTGCTGGACAAGCTGAAGAGGTATTCTTTTCAAGGGTATCTTAAACTGAGAGTCCAGGGTGAGTGTGAAGGCTATCTCATATTGAAGAAAGGGCTCCCTCGGAATGCGTTATACCATGATCTAGTTGAAGATAAAGTTAAAAAAGGTATCATCGCACTACAGGATATCCACACTTTAGATTCAAACGACGACCTCCAGATAACGGTCCACACGGATATAGATGTGGACAAACTCATTGAAGAAGTCGGAGGGAAACTCCCCGCCCGTGGTTCGAAGAAAAGTACTAAACCCCCTCCTTCAAAAAAATCAAGCGATACGTTTTTACATGCCATCGAACGATCAGGAGATGATCTGAAAGGCCTGCCGGAAGATATCCTGGAAGAGTTCCCTCCTCGATACACATTTAAAAACTTCATAGTAGGCCCCAATAATAGATTTGCATATGCCGCCGCCTTGTCCGTGGCGGGAAAACCGGGCCGAAGCTACAATCCTCTTTTCATCACCAGTAAAACCGGGCTGGGAAAAACACACCTTCTTAAAGCCATCGGCCGAACACATCTTGTGGATGATAAAGATAGAAAAGTCAGGTACGTTGTGACCTCTAGATTGATAGATGAGATAAAAGAGCACAAAAGGAAAAATAAGATGTCCGAACTCAGAAAGAAATATCTCGATACGGATACATTGCTCTTGGACGGCGTGCAGTCCTTGGCTAATAAAGAACAGATTCAAGAGGATATCTTTAATATATTTTCAGAACTCCAGGAGAGGGGAAGCCAGATCGTACTATCGTCGGATCGAATACCAGAGGAGATCCCCGAGATCGAGGAAAAACTCATATCGAGATTTAGGTCGGGTCTAGTGGTGGATATATTGGCCCCTGGCTACCAGACCAGGAAGATCATCATCGAGCACGCGGCTGAAGAGCAGGGACTAGATCTACCTGAAGATGTGATAATTTACATGGCGAAAAAGATCAAAGGTAACGTCAACACCATCAAAGGGGCTTTGAACAGAGTTAGCGCTTACTCGTCGCTCATGGACAAGCCCATCTCTTTGGAAAACATAGAAGGCGTTCTCACCAGGTATATCGATAAAGAAGTAGGTACCGGCGACGCTCTGAAACCACAATTCAAACCCGGTAGGAGTTACATAATAGAAGAAGAGACCACTCCTTTGGAGGGCCTAAGACTGGTGGACGAGATGTCGCCGAAAAAAAATAAGTTCATCATATCTAGGATGAATCCTGAACAGATAAAAGAAGATTACGAACTCATAAACTCCGAGGTAGCATGGCTCACCGATAAAAAGAGCGAGGAGCAGAAAACCGTACCACCGAATTTAGAACGATTGAGTTGGATGTTAGAAGAGCAGATCAAAAAGACGGACGTGGTCTTCATCGACGGTTTGGAGTACTTGATCAGCAACACTAATTTTGATGCGGCCATCCAATTCATAAGACATATCGTGGACGTGGTCTCAGAGAGTGAAACCATCTTCTTGGTCATAGTCAATCCCCGGGCGTTGGAAAGCAAGCAGATCTACATATTGGAGAGAGAGATGGACGTTATCTCATACATCAGTTAAAAAATCATTCTTCATCGTTTTCTTCTTTTTTTTCCGGATCGCTGGTCAGATGGTCTAGTAGAGGCCTGCTTCGAGAAGTTACGTCTATCTGTGGGTCCGGTACATGGAGGTTGACGTTTTCACATCTTCTGCAGATCAGGGCGACGGCATACTTGTCTTCGTGGCCGCAGGAGGGGCACTGGAAAGTTTTTGGCAGGAGCGTAGAGTCCATGATCTTGATCTCCAGTTGTGATAATCTGCTGCCCAATAGACCGATCTGGGTTGCAAGTTTGTCTTGCATGGACCTCTTACTTTTTTTTCCCTCGCTTATGATGGATCGATATTTTTGAAATAGGACTTCGGCCTTATCGGCCTCACAAAAACCGGATTTTACCATGTCTTCGGGTTTTTCCCCCTCTTCGAACATCCGAAATGCCTTGGACTCTAACGCCAAGGTCTTCAACCGTTTTGACATCTCAGGATCACCCATGATGTGCTTTTGTATGTCTTCAAGGGGCTTGTCCAATTCGTCCGCTATCTCCTTTAATGAAAAACCCTTCTCTGAAAGCTCCACAAGCCTTTCCGATTTATCTTCGATGTCTGTACCCATCGTTTATGGTAAATGTATCTTTTTACTTAAAATTATTGCTAAGGTGTGAGCTCAAAATAGATCGAGAGATATGTCCAAAGAACTTATCTGATGGGTCAAAGCACCTATGGATATTACATCGACTCCAGTGGCTGCTACCTCTTTTATGTTGTGGATATCTATACCTCCGGAAGCTTCGACTACCGCTTCGTCTCCTATGATCCTTACGGCTTCCTTCATCTCATCCATGGACATATTATCCAACATGACGATGTCTACATCGACTCTAATAGCCTTTTTAACATCTTCAACGGATTCCACTTCCACCTCTATCTTCAAGGTGTGTTCATGGCCGACCCTAGCAACAGCTTCTTCTATGCCGCCGGCGGAGCGGATATGATTGTCTTTGATGAGCACGGCGTCGTAAAGTCCCATCCTGTGGTTGTATCCTCCACCTATCTTTACGGCGTACTTTTCTAAAATACGAAGGTTTGGCGTGGTCTTTCGAGTGTCAACCACCTTTACATCGTAATCCTCGACTTCCTTGACGTACCTTCTCGTTTTAGTTGCGATCCCGGACAACCTTTGAAGAAAGTTCAAAGCCAGCCGTTCCCCTTTCAATATACTGGCGGACCTTCCTGATACTTCCGCCACCACTTCACCGGGTCTTATGGTCTGTCCCTCTTTTTTTAAAGCTTGAAAATTCACGCCGTCATCGATCTCTTTGAAAACGAGTTCAGCCACTGGTAGGCCCGCTAAAACGCCGTTTTCTTTGAACTTTATTTTGCCTGAAGATCTTTCCTCATCCTCTACCACGCTTTCCGTGGTTATATCTCCTGTACCTATATCTTCTTCTATGGCCTGGGTGACTATTTTTCTTATCTTGAATTCGTCCATCTTAACTACCCTCTTCTTTATTTAAAACAACATGTTTATTTTTCCATGCTTCTTTTTTATAGGGATGGTCTGATCTGTAGTGGGTTCCTCTACTTTCTTCCCTCAGTAAAGCCGACCTAGATATCAAAAGCCCGACGGTCAACATATTTTTCACTTCATGATCGTCTGTATTCCATCCATCTACATCCTCGGCGGCCTTCAATTTTCTTTCCAACCACCTGATGAGTTTTGAGAGACCTTTTCTTTCCCTTTTGATCCCTGCATATCGCATCATGTTATCCCCTACCTCTTTTTTCAATGTTTCCATCTTTGGCTCCTTTATACCTAAGGAAGGAGTATCCAAATCTTCGGGATAACGATGGTCATGGTTCTTCTTAAAACCTTCCCTTTTTATTTTTTCGTATATCCTGTGCCCAAAAACGATACCTTCCAGCAGTGAATTGCTAGCAAGGCGGTTGGCACCGTGGACACCGGCACAGGCGGTTTCCCCGCATGCGTAAAGGTTGTTCATGCTTGTTTGCCCGTACAGGTCCGTCTCGACACCTCCTATCATGTAGTGCGCCGATGGTGCAACGGGGATCCATCGTTGGGTCGGGTCTATCCCTCTTTCGTTTAATTTTTTGAAGATGTTTGGGAACCTACCTTCTAGATATTTTGGAGAAAGGTGCGTGACGTCTAACCAAACATGCTCTTTTCCGAATTTCTCAGCCTCTTCGATTATGGCCCTGGCCACAACGTCACGAGGAGCCAGTTCTGCATCTTCATGGTGATCTTTCATGAAGCGCTCACCGTCTTCGTTCCTCAAGAAACCTCCTTCACCTCTCACCGTTTCCGAAATAAGGAAGGGATCACCTTTTGGATCGTACAGAGCGGTGGGATGGAACTGTATAAATTCCATATCTCTTATGTTAGCGCCGGCCCTATAGGCTACTGCCACTCCGTCTCCCGTAGTGACTTCTGGATTCGTAGTGTTCTCGTAAACCATACCGCATCCTCCCGTGGCCAAGATGCCGTACACGGCGTGGTAAAACAGAAGTTCGGAAGCGTTTTTATCCCAGCACAGAGCACCTGCGAAGGAATCTTCATGGACCAGTAGGTCTACTAAGAACGTTCTTTCATGCAGTTCTACATTTTCTAGAGCGATTATATGTTCGGTCAAAGATTCCCTGATCTCCTCACCCGTGGCATCGCCTCTTGCATGGAGTACCCTTCTTCGACTATGTGCCCCCTCTTTGGCAAGGTCTAGTTCACCTTCAATATAATCAAAACGGGTGCCCAGCTCGATGAGCTCTTTTACTCTGTCAGGACCTTCCTTTACCAAAGTACGAACGGCTTCTTCGTCGCAGAAATCATCACCTGCATCGAGCGTGTCCTTCATGTGTAAGTCCCAAGAATCTCCCTTATCTAGTACGGCCGCGATACCTCCTTGAGCATACTGGGTGCTGCTCTCTTTTTTTTCTCCTTTAGTTATAACGATCACGTTTCCCAGAGTGCTGAGTTTCATGGCGGTGTACAAGCCGGCGATACCACTGCCGACTATCAAAAAATCGGTATTTATATTCTCATCTACCAGATCATCTTTCATTTTCCTCTTCCTATCTCGACCATCCTTTGTAAAGGTTTTTTGGCTTTGATCGCGATATTCTCATCCACCTTTATGACGGGTTCAAGATTTTCCAAAGAATGGATCATTTTTTCCATGGTTATCTTCTTCATGTTCTGGCAGACCGGGTTTCCGGGGAAGTGATATTCTTTACCCGGTGCTTCCTTTTTCAATCGATGCCCCATCTCCCTTTCGGTGCCGATTATCATGTGTTTAGCACGGGACTGTTTTGCTCTTTTTAGTATCCCCGCGGTGGATTCGACGTGATCTGCCATATCTACTACCTTTGGATCACATTCAGGGTGTACTACTACTTCGGCTTCAGGAAATTTTTTCAACAGGTCTTTCACATGAGATGGTTTGATGTTGTCGTGGGTACCGCAGAAGCCTTCCCATATGTCAATTTCTTTGTCTTCGACGAACCGTTTTATGTAGTCTCCTAGATTCCTGTCTGGTAAAAAAAGGACCTTGGTACTGTCCACGCTCTTGACCACTTTCACGGCGTTAGACGAGGTACAGCATATATCGGATTTTGCCTTGGTTTCAACATTGGTGTTAACGTATGATACCACGGAGGTGTCAGGATTTTCTTTCCTGTACCGTTCAAGTTCCTCCTGATCCACCATCTTTGCCATGGGACAGGTAGCTTTGGGCTCGGGATGAATGATATCTTTGTCAGGGTTGAGTATTACGGCGGAGTCCACCATAAAATCTACGCCGCAGAAGATCACATTTGATACGTCTAACTCGGCAACTTTTTTAGCCAACCCGAACGAGTCTCCGACATAATCAGCAATATCTTGGATCGCCCCTATCTGGTAGTTGTGGGCGACTATAACGGCGTGGTTTTTTTCCTTCAACTCCTCTATCTTATCTTTCAAGGCCATCGATTTCTCCATATATAACTCCATTATAAGTTTTTACCCCTGAGTCACGGAAGAAAAACTATACATGTAAGAAGACTATAGGGAAGAAAAAGGTGATGAGCAAATGGAAGCTTTCAAAGTAGCGGTAGTCCAATACGATCCGGCTTCGGATGATAAGGAAAAGAATATTGAAAAGGCTGCAGAAAAGGTGAAAAAGGCTTCTCGACAAGGTGCTAAATTCGTGGTACTGCCCGAATACTTTTCCATAGGTGGTGGTTCCGATGGATGTGACGTCCTTGCAGAGCCAGTTCCCGGCTACACGGTAGAAAGATTGATGGACATCTCTAAAAATAACGGTGTGTATATCTGTGGCTCCATGCTCGAGGGAACAGAGGACCATGTATACAATACGGCGATTTTCACAAGTCCCGACGGAGAACTTATAGCCACCTATCGAAAGATGCACCTTTTCATGGACGAACAGGATAATATATGTGCTGGAGACGAGACCGTGGTGGTTGAAACGGAATACGGTAAGATAGGTCTGATGATATGCTATGATGCGATATTTCCTGAAGTTGCTAGAGACCTCGGATCCAAGGGCGCCGAACTCATATTGGTACCATCAAATTGGCCCGACCCTTTCAAACCACAGTGGCAGTTAGCGACCAGCGCCAGGGCGTTGGACAATCAAGTATGGCTAGCGGCTGCGAACTGTATAGGTGCTGACGACAAATTCACTTACTTTGGAAATAGCCGTATAGTAGCACCCACCGGTGTTCCTGTGGATGAGTGCGGAGACGAAGAAGAAATATCGATCTCCACCGTACGTATGGACACAATAGATGAGTTCAAGGAGACGGTGAATTTTTTGGAAGAACGACGCCCACCTTAGTTACCTGTAAAACGGTCACAATCTATAAGTAGTCAATCGGCATCATGGTTAAAAGAACGAGGCACAATAATGGATGTAAAAATCCACGTGAAGATAGATAAGCAGGACGAATCCATCGGCATAGGCGATATCCAGGATATGATCAAAAAAATCCAGGAGGAGAATCCCGATAGAGAGGTCTTCTTCGACGGGGACGAATACGCCATATGCAGTAGAAAGAGATGAGTGACGAGCTATCTTTGATTCGGAACGAAAATTAAAAATACCCTTATTGTTATGTTGGTATGATGACATGGGGAATCGTGTTGATAGCAGTGGGGATAATCTTGTTTATCATGGAGGCGGCAGAACCGGGCTTTTTTATAGCTATACCTGCGGGTGTTCTGATCACCCTGGGATTTATAATCATAGCGGTTCCGGACTTCGATCTACTCTCATTATGGACGCCGCTGATCGTGGCGCTGGTGGTTTTACCTATGATGTTCCTTTCCATGAGGTATTATCAGTATATTTCTCCTCCCTCTAAACCTACCACGACCATGACCACGTCTTTGGAAGGTAAGGAAGGCATCGTGATCAAAGAGATCAAACCAGGTGAGATCTCGGGAAAAGTAAAAGTTGGTGACGAGATCGGCGGAGGATGGAGCGCTACGGCCGATGAAAAGATCGAAGAGGGAGCGAGAGTAAGAGTTAAAAAATCTAAAGGAGTACATGTGGTCGTGGAAAGATTGAATTGATCTGGTTGATAATGGAGGAAAAAGAATGTTAGGAGAAATCGGATGGTTAGGTCTGCAGATGATAGAGGGAACCACCGCATGGGTGGTCGGTCTGGTGATAATAGTGATCATCTTTGCCATAGTGGCAGGTAGGACCGCATTTTGGATAGTACAGCCCTACGAGCAGGGGATATGGATAGTATTAGGAAACTTTAGAAAAACCCTTGAGCCCGGCGTCAGTATAGTGCATCCGTTCATCTCTGAAGTCATAAAATTAGATCTGAGGACCCAGGTATTGGATGTTCCAAGACAAGAGGTGATCACCAAAGACAATTCCCCCACCAACGTGGACGCTATAATCTACATCAAAGTCGTAGATGTAGAGAAGGCCTATTTTGAAGTCACGAATTACAAGGCCGCTACCATCAACTTGGCACAGACCACACTGAGATCGGTGATAGGTGATATGGAGTTGGATGAAATACTCTACAACAGGGAGAGGATAAACACTCATCTCAGACAGGTGTTGGACGAGGCCACCGATGCATGGGGAGTTAGAGTGGAATCTGTAGAGATAAGGGAAGTCGATCCAGTACCACAGGTCAAAGATGCCATGGAGGAACAGACTGCAGCGGAAAGGCAGAGGAGAGCGGCTATCTTGAGAGCCGATGGAAAGAAACGCTCCGCCATACTTGAAGCAGAGGGTAACCGAAGATCGAAGATACTGAATGCCGAAGGTATGAGACAGAGCAGGATATTGAACGCTGAAGGTACCAGGATGAAAAAGATCTTGGAGGCGCAAGGTGAAGGACAAAGGCTAAGAGTGCTTTCACTAGGCGCTAATACATTGGACGAAAAAGCGTTGACCTATCTGTCTTTAGACACGCTCAAAAACATGTCTCAAGGCGAATCCACGAAGATCCTTTTCCCATTCGAAGTTACAAAACTGATGGAAGGCGCATCGAATTATCTAGGAGCCTCTAGAGAAGTACCCAGCAGGGAACCGGTGGATATTCAGTCTCTAGAAGAAATAGTCGGGAAAGCCGATGAGATCCTCGGAGAGATACCCGGTAGAACTGAGATGAAAGAAAGGATCGACGCCATCGAGAAGAAGGCAAGAGAGGAAGAAGACAAGGATAGAAAAAAGATAAGAGAACAGGCCGAAAAGAACGCCAGGGAAGTTTTAGAAGAGGTGAAAGAATCTACTGGTGATGATGAGGTTGAGACGTGGAAGATGGACAAAGAGGAGGACGAGGAGTAAAAAAACGATCTTCCTCTTTCAACACAAGGGACAACACTAAATTACATCTTTCCCTATTATCATATTCAATATGAAGAGAAATGAGACAAAAAGATATCCTAACTACATGGAGATAGACGGGAAGCGATTCACAAGAAGAACGATAGAAGTACTGCAGGGTGAAGAAGGTGTAGAAGATCTGAGAGACGAATGGATCCCCATAGCGGAGGCTTTAGACTATCCGGAAAAGTTTCCCTTCTTGGTCTCCGATATATTAGATGTAGAAAAGAGTAAAGAGCTCAGGCGGGCATTGATAAGGATCCAGATCGACGCACAGTTACAGTTGAATAGAGATCTTGATTTTTACAAAAAACAACTTTTCATCTCTGAAACCATCGAGCTCCTACTCTTCCATCGATTGAGACTTCGACCCAGACGAAAAAGAAAAAAGAAAAAAGATGACGAAGAGAAAGATGAAAAGAAAGATTTGCAGGGGAAAGAGGCACCTGTAGATGATGAAGAGACCGATGATGAAGAGACCGACGACGAAGAGACCGACGACGAAGAGGACTGATCCAAAGAAGAAAGGAGGAAAACTGAAGTCAACGGATCGAGACTGCTACCAGATATTATCTTGAAGCTATAGACCTAAGAGGGACTTTTAGCAGTTCCTTCATCTTTCTTAATTTTCGGGAACCAATGTCGAGTTTTCAGACATATCTGTACGATTATCAGCATTATCGGTACCTCTATCAACAGACCCGTCACCGCCGTCAATGTAGCCAAAGAATCGATACCGAAGATCGTTATAGACATGGCGATAGCCACTTCGAAATGGTTGCTTGTCGCTATCTGAGCCGTCGGTGCAGCATCTTCATATGGTAGTCCTACTTTTTTAGCGGTCCAGTATGAGATGATGAACATTATCATGAATTGTATGATCAAGGGAACAGCGATCATAAGGACTATGATCGGTTGATCTAGTATGGTTCTAGAATGAGGCGAAACTATAACAACGATGGTGAAGAGAAGCGCCAAAACCGACACGTAATGAAGTTTATCGGTGAACTGGTCGAACCATTCTCGCCCTCGCCGCTGTATAAGCTTCTTCCTGGTGACGTAACCGGCCGCGAGAGGCAGACCGATGTAGGCTAGCACACCGAAGGCTATCTGGCCCGCAGGCACTCCGACACCTTCTCCAGCAACGTCCGCTATGGGTAAGAGTATGATAGCAAGAGGGGCATAAAGCACCAGCATGGAGAGGGAATTTATCGCAGTCACCACGATAGTATGTCCCATATTACCTCTAGAAAGATAGGACCATACCAAGACCATGGCGGTACACGGCGCTATACCCAAGAGTATCATCCCTCCGATTATAGGTCCGATCTGATCCTGTGTCAGCCATGGAGCAAATATGACAGCAAAGAAAAACCATGCAAGGCCCGCTTTCAGGAACGGTTTTATCCCCCAGTTGAGTCCTAAAGTGGTCAGGATCGGTTTGGTCGACTTCCCCGCACGGATGATCTTTTGGAAAGGTGTCTGGACCATTATAGGATAGATCATCAGGAAAAGGACTATCACCACTGGAACAGAGTAACCTGAAACTTCAAAGGCCTCGAAAGTCTCCGCCAGACCTGGATATGCATTTCCCAATACTAGCGCGATCACCATGCAGATTCCGACCCAAACCGTAAGATATCTTTCGAAGAAACCGAGTTCATATCCTTCCGACATGATCAGCACCTTTTTTCCAATCTATCTCCCAGCTCTTTTCCTTTCTCTAATATCTCTATTATCTCGGGTTCTGAAACTTTGTAATAGATACGTTTCCCCTTTCTTTTCTTCTCGATGAGGCCGCAGTCGTACAGATCCTTTAGATGATGGCTGGTCAGCGATTGTTCTAGGTCCAAACATTCAGCTATCTCGTTAACGCACTTTTCCTCCTTCCCTATGCAGTAAAGTATCTTTCTTCGATTGGCATTGTTTAGGCACTTGTATAAATGACCGTTCATATGAATAACATATCATATGTTATTAAAAAATCTTTTGGTGCTCATGCAAGTGTAAATAAGTCATCTTGGATCAAACTATCCTGTGTCCAAACACCTCGACATCCTCTTTTTTTATCAGATACATGGTACTCCCAGCAGATACTAAAAGAGGAAACCAGAATGTTATCGCCCTTGCTAATAAGGCTATAGCCATGCCCTCGGCAAAAAGGAAACCGTTCAGTCTCAAAACGAGCGCCATGCTTCCTTCGAAAGTGCCGAGACCGCCGGGCGTTATGGGTAACATACTGACCAGATATGCGGCGTAGGTAACGACCACTGCAAGAAGAAAACTGATCTGGATTCCAAGAACGTGTGCGGTCACATAGATCTTTAAAGGATACAATACCCAAACCAAGAGAGAGACCATAAAAAGACTGTTGCGGGTCTTAGGCGTGAGGATATTTTGGGTCGAATTTGAAGCTCTTTGAACAAAACAAACCGCTGCTCTGAATTTGCCGTATAACTTATCAAAACCTGAAGGTCCGATATCTAGATGTTCCGGCAATCCTCTACTTTTTCCTTCATGATAGATGAGTAAAAAAAGAAGAAACGTGATAACAGCTAACAAGGCGAAAGAAGCGTAGACGAGAAAAGGCATAGTATAGAAGAAGGAAGTTAGCACTAGAGTCAAAAGACACAATAGAAGAAAAGGAACTAACGATATGTACTTGTGAGCTAAAAGTAAAGAAGTCAGCTTTTCATAGCCTATACCTCTGAGATGATTAAAAAGATAAAGCTTGGTGACTTCACCTCCCATCTTGGACGAGGGGGTCACGCTTTCGACAAAACCGCCTGTCTGATTTATCAAAAAAATTTTACTGAAAGGTATCTTCTCCGCACTTTCTCTGAACAGATAATACCATTGATAAGAAGTCAAAGAAAGAGTGATCAATTGAAGGGAACAGAGTGATACGATAAAGAGTAACAATATAAAGATATCTAAGTTCGATAAGATGGATACGATCTCTCCAAAACCGCTGATGATCGTTATGAAGGTTAGGAGAATTATACCAAAAACCCATAACAACAGTTTTTTATTCATGATCTTCACTTTAATGATCGAATAGGACTGATCTATTGAAGGTCAACATATTATGTTTCACTTCACCTTTAGGTTCACGATCAGGTATTTCGCCGTATGTATCTTCGAACCTTTTTCTCGGTGCGCGCACGATAACGGGACCATTTCTTTCAAAAAGCAAGTTTTCCACAACCCGTAGCTTCGGCTCGACTTGGAGAGCGACCAAAGCCTTATCGAAGTGCACGGGAACATCTTCCATGCAGTCGTCTTTCAAAAAATGTATCCGGTGGGATAACCCCATAGACTGGACTAATTTTTTCCCTCTAATCAACGCCGTTTTATCTTTATCTACAGCGTAAACTTCGGCACCACTGACCTCTGCTAAGTGAACTGCGGTAAAAGGTAGTGCGCCGCAGCCGAGGTTCAAAATCGTATCGTTCGAAGAGATATCTCCTAGTTTTATCTCCCTTTTCACCACGTTTTCGTATGGTGCTGCGTACAACCTGAACAGGGAATGATTATCGTGAAGGACTTTTTCTAAAGACGCGGTAAATCGCTGTATCGCTTTCATGTATGAGTATATTTACCTATCATGCATTTAAATCTTTAGGTTAACCTAAACTTTATAAACCTCCTCTCTTTTACCCTTGTTAACATGGTCACACCATCGGAAAGCTTTGAGAGCGCAGATAAAAAGATGATAAAATCCATCGAAAAGCTCGGTTGTCGTTTCAAAAAATTCGGTAGCATTTATCACAAAGTCTTCTATGAAGATGTTATCGAGAAGGAGCTTGAACTTGCAGAATTAAAGAGCGATGCGGATATAATAGTGGTAGGATGCGGCCCTTTTCCTATGACCGTTCAAAATCTAGCCGAAAAAGGTTTCAACGTCACCGGTTTGGATCGAGATCCGAGTGCGATCCGGCATTCTAAAGAGATGTTGGCTGATGTCGAATTTATCTTGGACGACGGACGAAACATCGATTACTCAGATTACGATGCTGTCTGGATCCCCTTCCATGTAGAACCCAAGGACGATATCTTGTGTAATATATTCAAAGAGATAAAGCTCGGTGGAAAGGTCGTTTATAGAGTCCCCAAAAACCATCTTAAATGCTTTTACCGCTCCGTGGATCCCTCGGCATACACAAAAAAACACTGCTGCGTTGACCAGAGTATGGGTAAAAGATCCATCGTGGCCGTTAAGGAAAAGAAGTGTAGGCAAAACTGTAATGAGAGCAAAAGATCCCCTATCTCCTGCCGTTCTTTAAAAACGGTAAAGATCGGTGAGGAAGCTAAGGTCCTATCCTGTCCTAAACATTCCTGTTTGAACGCTTTGGGTATCAGAGAGGGAAAAAGAGTCAAGATGAAAAGTAGACAACCTTTAGGTGGGCCGCTTCTCGTCTCTGTTGAGGGTAGAGAGGCCGCCATAGACAGAGACATCGCAGGAAACATAGCAGTGGCGTGAGGACCTTTTATGGAAGTACTTCTGATAGGACCTCCAAATGTAGGAAAAAGTGTTCTTTTCAATCGTTTGACCGGCTTAGATGTAGGCATGGCAAATTATCCCGGTACTACGGTGGATTTTAAAAAGGGAAAAGCTACGGCCGGTGAAAAAGAGTACGAACTCATCGATGTTCCCGGCACCTATTCTTTAGACGCCTCTAATCAGGCGGAACGTATAGCGGTGGAGATGTTAGAGGTTGACCCTGCCGGAGTCGTGTGTGTTCTTGACGCTAAAAATTTAGAGAGCAGCCTATATCTCCTCATGCAGGTTCTAGAGAAAGATATCCCTACTGTTGCAGTGATAAACAGGGTAGACCTGATAGAAGAAAGTCTTGACGTCGAATATCTATCCAAAACGATGGATATACCTGTGATCACAACGGTTGCAACCAAGGGACGTGGCATCGGCAAATTGAAGGAATCGATCAACGATCTGGTGGAAGGAAAAATAGATACCAGTCGTAAAGAAAACAAAGCTGACTGGGATCTAGCCGAAGATCTGGATAAAAATGTAAAAAAAGGGTCTAAAGACGACTATAAAAGTAGAAAGAACCGTTGGAGCGATCTTCTAGTAAAACCTTTTCCTGGGATACCTTTAGCTTTTTTGATATTAGGTTTGATGTTCCTTTTGGTTATAGGTGCTGGCTTAGCGATGAGACGATTCATATTTTTACCTTTTTTTGATAGTGTTATATTTCCGCCAATCATAGCAGCAGTAGAACGTTTTACAGCCGAGGGCACTGTTCGAAATATACTGGTAGGGGAGTATGGATTTTTGATCAAAGCCATCGAATGGCCCATCGGCCTTGTGTTGCCGTATATAATTTCTTTCTACACCGCTTTAAGCATATTGGAGGATAGTGGGTATATGCCTAGACTGGCTGTACTATTGGATGGTCTGTTCACCAAGATGGGACTCTCCGGTTCCGCCATAATACCTCTTCTACTGGGTTACGGGTGCGCCATCCCTTCTATTATGTCTACAAGGACCATGACCGATAAAAAGAAAAAGATGATTGTATCCGCGATGGTCTGCTTATCGGTACCGTGTGTAGCCCAGTCCGGTGCCTTTATCGCTCTTCTGGCCGAGCGTTCCATCATGTTGGTGTTTCTGATATTCTTGTTTTCTTTGAGCGCAGCTTTTTTATCCGGTCTGTTACTAGGTAAATTATTCAAAGTCGAAAAAACTCCCATGATACAGGAGGTACCAGAACTTCTAGTTCCCGACTGGAAGATGTTTGGAAAAAAGTTATGGATAAGGGTAAAGCACTTTCTTACCAACGGCGCGGTTCCGATGATATATATCATCGGAGCTGCCGCCGTTCTCTACGAAACAGGTATACTAGCCCACATAGGCATGTTATTGGAGCCATTGGTAACGGGATGGCTTGGTCTACCTTCCGAGGCGTCCACCCCTCTCATACTAGGAATATTTAGAAGAGAACTAGCGGTACTACCTCTGTTGGAGATGAACCTTACCAACCTGCAGCTCTTCGTGGGTGCTGTGATAGCCCTCTTTTACGTACCGTGTGTGGCGGTTTTAGGTGTGATCGCAAAAGAGTTCGGTGCTAAGGTTTCCGCGGGCATCTTGGCTTTTACCGTTATATTTTCCATGTTGATCGGCGGTTTGATATTTCAGATAGGAAGCATCTTACTTTAGCTATGAACATCTATTTGATGTGATCATCTTCGATAGCCTTGGAAAAAGTAAAAAAAGAAAAGGGTTAGCTTGATCAATCCACTATCTCATCCACTATCTCTTCGGACCTGCCCAGATACTCTTCGGGATCGAACATTTCTTCCAACTCCACTTCAGAGGTGACTTCCATCACATCTTCTTTTTCCATGAGTTTTTCTTTTAGCGGTTTTCCTTCCGCCCTAGCTTCCATGGCCGCTTCCCGCATGATCTCATGAGCTTCCTGCCTGCTAAGACCTTTTTCCGTGAGATGGATCATGACGGCTTCAGCCATCACGAGACCGTCGCTCATATCTATGTTCTTTCTCATGTTCTCAGGAAAAACTTTCAAGTTTTTGAACAGCTTCTCGCTCTTGTTCAATATATCGTCTAAGAGGACTAAAACATGGGCAACGGTGATCCTCTCGGAAGAAGAGTTCGTAAGGTCGCGTTCATGCCAAAGTATCATGTTCTCATAAGTAGGTGCGACAAAACCTCTCAGGGTTCTGGCTAGCCCACATATATTTTCCGCCAAGATAGGATTCTTCTTATGGGCCATGGTCGAACTACCGACTTGCTTTTCCGTTTCGAAGGATTCAGCCGCTTCCATTATCTCCGGTCTTTGAAGATTTCGCACCTCGGTGGAAAACTTCTGCAGTGAAGCGGAAACATTGGCGGCAAAAGAGATCAATTCCGCATACCTGTCACGACCGACTATCTGCCCCGTAGCTTTATCGATCCCCAAGCCGAGGTCGTTCATGACCAGCTCTTGCAACTCTTTTGCGTCCTGGCCAAAGGCGGCACCGGTTCCTACCGCGCCGCCCATCTTACCTACAAGGATTCTTTTTTTAGCCTCTTCTAACCTTTCTATATGTCTATCTATCTCAGAGACGTAAACCGCCAGTTTTAACCCGAAGGTCATGGGTACGGCGTGCTGAGCATGGGTCCTACCTATCATCACCGTACTTTTGTGCTCTTTTGCTCTTGCGGAGAGGGTCCTTCTCAACTCTTTAAGGTCCTCTTCGAGCACCTCAACGGCTTCCTTGAGCTGTAACGCCATACCGGTATCTATTATATCGTTGGAAGTGGCACCCAAGTGGATATACTTCTCGGCGTCACCACATTCTTCGCCCAAAACTTTCACTAGAGCCATTATGTCGTGCTTCGTCTCCTCTTTCTCCACTCTCTCGATCTCTTCCCACTCGATTATTTTCGTTGTTGCGTTTTCGGTTAT
>Ga0207421_10000579_pt1 | contig 47444 bp, 42 predicted proteins | sample SodLakKL_010_SED_4_FD_187542 | JGI IMG/M metagenome (GOLD analysis project Ga0207421, IMG submission 187542) | Alkaline sediment microbial communities from Lake Tanatar, Kulunda Steppe, Russia - 8KL_010_SED (SPAdes) (version 2) | ecosystem: Environmental > Aquatic > Non-marine Saline and...
AAGTATAATTTGTCAATAGAATTTATTAGTATTTGATTATATTATTGCTATATAATTATATTTTTTTGTTAAAAAAATTTAAACCTTTCAAATCCTTTAGTTGTTTGGGATCCAATTGGAGAAAATAGGTGACCGGATTTTCTTAAAATAGTAGAAGACTTGCTCATCAGCTCAATTTCAATTTTGCTCAAAAAAAAATCCTCCGGTTGAAGGAGAATTTTTTTTGAAGTTAACCGTTCTGGAATTTAATTTATCGGGTTTCCTGGTCCCCGGACCAAGAAAAAAAGAGGGGTCCGGCCAGGATAGCCTGGTTTTTCTGGATCTGCCCCAGGTTATCCAGGGCGAAATCAACCCAGGCAGAGGTGCTGGGAACAGGAGCAAAGTAGCGCTTGGGAAACGGAATTTCAACTACAGGAGTATTTTCTGGGAGATTCGCCATGCTCCGCAGTTTTTTTAAGGCTGTTTCGAGTCCCCCCAGTTCATCTACAAGGCCGCGTTCAAGGGCTTGTTTTCCGGTCCACACACGGCCTCCCCCGATTTGATCAATATCTTCAGTGCTCATCTTGCGGCTGTCTGCAACCCTCTTCAGGAATAGATCGTAGACTTTTTTAATGAAATTCCAGGCCTGCTCCCGTTCTTCATCGGTAAAGGGTTCTTCTGGAGAACCAAAAAGGTCCCGCTTACCTCTCTGGATGGTTTCCCGGTTTAATAGGAGTTTTTCCAGGAAGGCCGAGTTAACAATTTTAGCACTGATTACTCCAATGGAACCGGTAATTGTGGAAGGCTGGGCAACGATGTAAGAAGCTGGAGTTGCCACGTAATACCCTCCCGAACCTGCGACTGAGCCCATCATTGCTACAAGAGGCTTTTTGGCTGCGATTTTCCTCAGGGTAGAGCTCATGGCTTCCGAGGAAGCTGCAGAACCTCCCCCGGAATCAATGTAGAGCAGGACTGCCCTGGCTCTTTTGTCTTTTAAGGCCATGCGGGCCTGCTGGACAAAGGTAATATCCCCGGTCTGCTCATTGAAAAGAAAGGGTATGGGTATGGGGCGCCGCCCGGGAGGACGCTGGCTTTTTCCGTCAACGATGTTCCCCTGGACCCTCAATACTGCTATGTATTTGCCAGGTGAGGGAGGAAGAGGGCGTAGAAAAACCCTGCGGCACTCGTTCCAGCTCGCAATTTTAACGGGCTTGTCAGCAGTCCCGAGAAATTCCGGAAGGTCATCAGAGTTTGCAATGCCATCAACTGCTTTTGCTTCAACCGCTTCTTCTCCGTTAAAGGGAGTTTTTCCAATAAAAGATTCGATTTCTTCCTTATCAATTTTTCTTTCCTCTGAAATTGCTCCGATTAGCTGTTCATACTGGGATCCCATTAGCCAGGTCACCATTTCCCGTACTTCCTCAGACATATCAGAACGGATGAATCTCTCCATGGCGGATTTATAGGGGCTGATCTGAACCACATCAAATTTTATCCCTGCCCAGTCCAGGGCTTTTTTCATGTAGAGCTGTCTGCTGCCCAGGCCCAGGGTGTAAACAAAACCCCCTTTTTGCAGCAGAATCCGGTCAGCTGCTGTTGCCAGGTAATAGGTCTGGTTGTCGTAGGAAGTGGCCCAGGTGATTACTTCTTTGTTTTTTTCCTGGAGTTTTTTGACCATATCCCGGAGTGCTTGCAGCCGGGAAAAGGGCATAGCCAGGTTGCCCAGTTGGAATATAACTCCCTTTACCCGGGGATTTTCTCCCACCAATTTAAGCTCTGCTTCCAGTTCCTGCAGGCTTTTTACTGTACCTTTCATTTTCCTTTGTAAAAGACCCTCGGGTGGTTCTTTCAGGTCCGGATAAGAACCGTGCAGGGTAAACATTACGTAATCGGGCGCCCGGCGGCCTTTTTTTATCAGGTTCCCTAAAAGGGTTAACCCTGAACGAATAATGTATAAAAGATAGGCGATAAGCAAAAGATCCGCTCCTTTCAAAGCTTGATAAATATTCTCTTCTTCCTTTTCCTGAAAATTCCTTGCGTAAAGAGATAAAATTAGGATTTAACTGGGGCAAATTAGTATCAGTATCCTGTTGACAAACAAGGAAAGATCCTTTATAATTGAAATTGATAATCAAAATCATTTACTTGCTTTGCTTAGCAGAAAGGAAGTGGAAAAATCATGGATACCAGCATTGAATATCTTGCTCAATACCTGCAGCGGGAAAGAGACCGGGAAATCTGCAATAAGATTCGCCATAACAGGTAAAGGGCGAAAATAATAGAAGGTCAGGTGAAACAGGGGGCCCTAACAACGTCCCCTGTTTTTTTGTTATAATCAAAGGGGGAGGTGGCGATTTGGACTGGATTGGCATTGACGGGTGCCGGGGTGGCTGGGTATACATAGCTCTGGGGGGCGGAAAATGGAAGGCCGGGGCCAAAAGCTCTATTCAGGAATTACATGAACTCCTCTTAAAGGCTCAACTGGTTTTAATCGATATGCCGATTGGATTTCCCGATACCCGTGAACCCGTCCGCAGCTGCGACCGGCTGGCCAGGAAAATTCTCGGGAAAAAAGCTAGCAGTATCTTCCCGGTTCCTGCGCGGGAAACCCTGAATGCATCAAACTACGAAGAGGGCAATAGGATTAACCGGCAAATACTAGGAAGGGGTTTAAGCCGGCAGAGCTGGGGAATTACTCCTAAACTAAAGGAGCTGGATGAATATTTGCGTTCCTCGGGGAAAAGAGTAAATATTAGAGAAGCTCACCCGGAAGTTCTTTTCTGGAGTTTAAACCATAAGCAGGTATTTGAAGCAAACAAGAAAACTAATAAAGGATTTGTGGACAGGATTAACCTTCTGCAAGAGTTTTTCCTTAAAGATTTGGAAATCCATGATTTTCTCCTGGAGTCCTATCCCCGGAAAGAAATTGCCCCGGACGATGTTTTAGATGCCCTGGTTCTTGCGGTTTCTGCCCTCATGAGCAAAAAGGGACTTATCAGCCTGCCCCGTGAAAAAGATTATGACCTGCTGGGGATGCCCCGGGAAATCGTCTACCCCAACTATTATTTTCCTGGACCCAGAAAGAGCGTTTGAATCAAAACGAAAAAGAGAAAAAGAGATAGAAAAATTTTCTCGTAAAGATTTTTCCCTTTCCGTTAGCCCGCTAACCGGAAAAAGGGAAAATAGGTCAGGGGAACGAAGTTAAAATATAGGAATAACCGCACGGGGAGGGGGTTAATTTGGCTAGGAAAAACAGAAAATACCTGATCCTTGCCATGGTGGTGATTGCCCTTATGGTGACCTGGTGGGAACTGGGTTCGGGGTTTGTCCAGACCGGACCCGAACCAACTCTGGAGAATGGTTTTGCAACTGAAGCCCGTTTTTTCGAAACCCTTGAAGACGGCAGGGTTCAGTGCGGGATTTGTTTTCGGAATTGTGTAATTGCTCCCGGAGAAAGGGGCTTCTGTCAGGCCCGGGAAAACAAGGATGGAGTTTTATATAGCCTGGTTTATGGGCTACCCTCGGCCCTGCAGAGGGACCCCATAGAAAAGGAGCCCATGTTTCATGTCGACCCTGGATCCAGCATTTACTGCATTGGAACCGCCAGCTGTAATTTCCGCTGCCGGCACTGCCACAACTGGCACTTGTCCCAGCTAACAATTGAAGAGGTCGGATCTTATTACCAGAGGACACCGGAAGACCTGGTCCGGGAAGCAAAAGAGAGGGGAATGCCGGCGATTTCCTTCACTTATAACGAGCCCACAATTCTTTACGAATATATTTACGATACTGCCCGGGCGGCCCAGGAAGAGGGAATCCGCTTTATTTTCCACACCAACGGGTCCATGAATCCTGAACCCCTGCGGGAATTACTGCCTTATGTTGATGCAGTAACGGTGGACTTAAAAGGTTTTTCCGACCAATTCTACCGGGAGATTTCCCAGGCCAGGTTGGAGCCGGTCCTGAATACCCTGGAGATAATAAGGGAAGAAGGGGTCTGGCTGGAAATCGTTAACCTGGTAATTCCCGGGTACAATGATGATCCGGAAGAAATCCGGGCCATGTGCCGCTGGATAAAAGAACAACTCGGTCCCCAGACGCCGCTTCATTTTACCCGCTTCACTCCCGCTTACAGGCTGACCGGGGTTCAGCCAACACCGGTTGAAACCCTGGAAATGGCGCACAGGATAGCGGGAGAAGAGGGACTGGAATATGTATATATTGGCAATGTTCCCGGACATATTCATAACTCAACTTTCTGTCCTGATTGCGGGGAAACCATAATTCAGCGGTACCACTTTTCTGTATACCAGGTAAATATTGATGATGGGGAGTGCAATAACTGCGGAAATGAAATTCCCGGGATCTGGCCATGAAGCATTTAAACTTCTCCCTCCTGGTTTTTTTGACTCTGCTGATTGGCGCCGGGGGGATGACCGGGCAGTTAATCCTTTTACGCGAATTACTGGTTGTCTTTTATGGAAACGAACTAACCATGGGGCTAATCCTGGCCAACTGGCTAATTGCAGAGGCAGCCGGGGCGTTTTTGGGTGGGCGCAGGTTTTTTGCCGAACGCTCCCTTCCCGGCTATTTTTACCTGCTTTTATTATATGGAATTATGCTACCGCCAGCTGTTTTTCTCAGCCGGACCCTTTCCGGAACGCTTTTCTCTCCCCTTTGGGGAGAGGCTCTGGGATTGGGCCCGGTTTTCCTTATTTCTCTACTTGTTGTAGGACCGGTAAGCCTTGTTCATGGAGCCCTTTTTCCCCTGGCTACCCGGCTCTGTGATCAAAAAGCGCCCATCGGGCAGATTTACCTCTACGAAACCCTGGGGACTTTAATGGGGGGGCTTTTTTTCTCCCTGTTTGCAGCCGGCCGATTTGTCTCCATGGACCTGGCGGTAGGGCTTGGTCTTCTCCACCTGGTAGCGGGTGCGGTAATCCTGGGGGCGGGTTACAGGGACCGGAAATACGCTGCAGTTTTACTGGCGGGGGTTTTTTTAATCATCCTTATCTTTGCTCCCCTTACCGAATACCTGGAGGAAAGATCCCTTGATATTTACTGGCGGGGTCAGGAGAGGGTTTTTTCAGGGCATACTCCTTTCGGCAATATAGTAGTCCAGGTAAGCGGGGAACAGTATACTTATTATTATGATGGGCGGCCGCTTTTAACGGTTCCTGCTCCTGATCTGGCTCCCATCCAGGAATTTATCCACCTTGTTGGAGCCACCCATCCCGGGCCCCGGGAAATATTATTCCTGGGCGGGGGCCTGGGCGGTTCAATTGCAGAGGCCCTGCGGCATCCAGTAGAGAGAGCGGTTTATGTTGAGCTGGATCCCAAACTGGTGGAACTTGCCGGGAGGTTTCCCACCAAACTGACTGAAAAAGAACTGGGAGATCCCCGCCTCGAAGTTAAAACCACCGACGCCCGCTATTACCTGGGCCGGACCGAGTCCAGCTTTGACCTTATCTTTTTGGGAAGGATCAGCCCGGATACCCTGCAGACCAACCGTTTATTTACCTCGGAATTTTTCCAGGTAGCAGAAGGAAGGTTAAAAGATGGAGGAATTATGGCTTTTGCAGTTCCGGGATCTTCCACCTACCTCAGCCGGGAAATGGCTGAGCTCAACGCCAGCCTGTATCAAACGCTGCAGGATGTTTTTCCCTACACCCTGGGAGTTCCTGGAGACCAGATTATTTACCTTGCTTCCAACCGGCCCCTGGAAATTGAGCCTTCCCTCCTGGCCTCGAGGTTAGAAGAAAGAGGGCTATACGGGGAACTCTGGTCAGAAACATATTTGGAATTTCGCCTGGAAGAGGACCGGCTTTCCTGGCTGGAGGAAAATCTGGGAAGCCAGGAGATTGAACTGAATTACGATTTTTCCCCCGCGGGTTTTTACTATGCCCTTTCTTTCTGGGGCCGCGCTTATTCCCCGGCTTCTTCAACAGTCCTGGATTTTTTCTCCGATTGGGAGGCAGAACACTTTTTCCTGCTTTTGGGCGGAGTTTTGCTTTTAGGAGGATTGCTTTTTTCTCCGCGGGGAACCCTGATCTATGCAGTGGGCAGCAGCGGGGGAACTGCGATGGGGCTGGACCTTTTAGTGCTCTTCACCTTCCAGTGCCTTTATGGATATATCTACCAGATGGCCGGGGTGCTCATGGCGACCTTTATGCTGGGAATGTTCCTGGGAGGCAGGCTGGTTATTAACCGGGAGCAAAAGAAGAGGAAAACCTTTCTTGCCCTGGAGGTGCTGGTTATAGCTTCCCTGGGGTTGTTTTATGGGCTGGCACTTTTTCTCCAGCAGGAAATGGGCAGGATTGATCCCAACCTGACGCTCCTCCTGCTTGCTTTTTATGCGCTTTTGGGAGGAGGTTTTCTGGGAGCCCAGTTTCCCCTTGCCGCCGCCCTGCACCCTGCGGGGGAGAGGGGTGGCGTGGCCGGTTTGATCTATGGAGCAGATCTAATAGGAGGTTATCTGGGGGGTCTGGCCATAGGGTTTGTATTGTTTCCCCTCCTGGGGCTGGGTCAGACCCTGTTATTTTTGGGCGGCTTAAAAGCAGTAAGCTTTATTCTTTTCTGGACCCGGGGAAGGGGGTTAGATGATGATTGAATACCTTCAACTCAATATTCCAGGATGGCTGGTGGTTGGACTTGCCACGGGTTTTGGGCCCTGCATGGGGCATCAGTTTTTAATCCTTTTACCCTACCTTTCCCTTACGGGCAGGGGTCCTAAGGATAGTTTTAAGGAAGTCCTGGGGTTTTCCCTGGCCCGGATAACAACCTATGGCCTTTTGGGCCTGGGCAGCGGGATTTTGGGCCGGGCTTTTTCCGAGAGGATTACTGATCCGGCAGTAATTGGGGGAGCCCAGGGTTTTTTGGGATTACTGCTTTTAGGGCTTGCCGTGATGTTTCTGCTCTGGCGGGAAAACCCTATCTGCCGTATTTTAGAAAAAGCGAAGGGGAGGGCCATGGCTCTTGCCGGGTTTTTTACCTCTTTATCTCCCTGTCCTGCTTTGCTTGGTCTTCTGGCTTATGCTGCCGCAGTGGCAAACCCGCTGCAGGGCCTGCTGGCCGGGGTTGCTTTTGCAACTGGAACATCTCTCTCTCCGCTCCTCGTCGCAGGGCCCCTCTGGGGCTGGCTGCAGAAAAGAATTAGCCCAGAGAAAGTGAGAAATGCAATCAGGATACTGGGGGGATTAATCCTTTTTGGTTATGGCTGGCAGCTTATACTGCGTTTTATTTTATAAACCTAGAGCAGGAAAACGGGTTGCGGAGACTAAGTATAAGTTAAGCCTTAAAGAAAAAACTGGGAAAGGGGTAATGAAATGCAAAGAGGACCTGAAAAGGGGTGGGAAAGAATAATTATCCCCTTTTTTACGGCTTTGTTGATTGTTTTAATATTTTCCGGAGGAACCGGAGCTTCTGGGGAACTTTTTTTTACCATTATGCATACCAATGATGAACACTCTTCCCTTGTCCCCCGTGGCCCGGCAGTTGATTATAGCCCGGATTATCCGGACCCAACTGTAGGTGGAATTGCCCGGGTTGCAACTGCAGTTGAAAGGATTCGCGAAGGGAAAAAGGCCGATGGTGAACCTGTTTTGCTTTTTTCAGGAGGAGACTTTATTGGTGGAGCCCCTTATGCCTGGTTAACCCTGGAGGGGTTAACGCCTGAAATCAGCCTGATGCGTTACATGGGCTATGATGCCGTGGTAATTGGCAACCACGAATTCGATTACGGTCCCGATATTTTGGCTGATTACCTGGAAAAGGCAGGGTTTCCCCGGGCCAACCGCTATCTGGGAGTTCTGGGGAGCAATATTAATCCACCTTCCGATCATCCCCTGAGCGAGGTAGGTATTGAAGAAACCCGGATCCTGGAGCTGGATAACGGACTCCGGGTGGGGCTTTTTGGCCTGATCGGTAAGAATGCTATCAGTGTTGCAACCAATACGGGTGACGTGGAATTTTCCGAGCAGCACGAAACCGCCCGCCGCCTGGTCGCGGAATTACAGGAAGAGGGTGTAGATGTAATAGTCCTTCTGAGTCATTCCGGTGTGGAAGAAGAAAAGGCTCTGGCCCGGGAAGTTCCGGGGATAGATGTAATCGTAGGAGGCCACTGCCACACCGCCCTTTATGAGCCGGAACGGCAGGGTGATACAATCATAGTCCAAGCTGGTGGTCTTCTTTCCTATCTGGGGGTTCTTGAACTTGCCTTTAATCCCGAGACAAAAGAGGTCCGGGTTCGGAACGAAGAAACCGGCAGTCCTTTCCTGGTTAAAATAGATGATGAAATCCCCCCCCACCCGATTATTTCATCCGCTATGGAATATTATACAGACAGGTTAAACGCGGTTGTAGAAAGGGTAACAGCCGGGCACTTTTCGCATGTTTTTGCCCCCATCGCCTATTCTCCCCACGAAATTCCCCGTCGGCCGCGCATGGCAGAGGCTCCTTTCGGGAATTACCTTACCGACGCCATGCGCCTTATTGCTGAAGAAGCAACCGGCGAAAAGGTTGACTTTGCTTTCCAGGCCAACGGCAATATCAGGGGAGGCGTAATTCCCGGGATGACGGAGCAGGCGGAAGGGCTGATTTCCTTTTACGATCTGGCCAAGCTTTCTTCCCTGGGAATGGGACCGGACGGTGAACCCGGCTATCCCCTGGCTTCAATTTACCTTACCGGGGAAGAGGTTCGCCGTGTTCTAGAGGTTTCCGCCTTTTTATCAGAATATATGGGTGATACTTATTTCCTGCAGACCTCGGGCCTGCGATACGAATATGTTCCCGAGCGGGCTCTTTTGCTGATCGTTCCCATTATTGACCTTCCCGTTCCTACAACGAGGGCAGTTGTTTCCGCCGAACGCTATACCGGCGAGGGAAGACAGACCGATCGGGACGAGGATTATGAACCCCTGGAGAGGGGAGACGAGAACCTTTATCACATGGTTACCGACCTTTATCTCCTGACCTTTTTACCCATGGTTGGAGAGCTCTTGCCTCAATTGGAATTGATCATTAAGGATGAAGAGGGAAGACCCGTTGAAGATATCCAGGATACTGTAATTGCCCTGGAGGGTGGAGAATTAAAAACCTGGCAGGCCCTGGTTGAATATGCTGCATCTCATCCGGAAAACGAAAAAGGGCTTTCGGAAATCCCCATTTATTATGGTTCAACCGCAGGCCGGATTGTTCCGGTCTCGAGACTTCCCCTCTGGGTTTACCCCAGCGCAGCGGTTATTGCTTTGATAATTTTAATCGGAGGCTGGAGAGCCAGGAGAAAAAGGATGAGAAAAAAAGTCAATTGGTACAGTAGGGTATAAAAAAAGGCGGGGTTTAAGCCCCGGCTTTTTTATATCAGACGAGGGAAATAAACCGGAATTGAACCAGGAAACCGGAAAAGCCAGTTGAGAAAAAAGTGTTGGGGGTTCCACGGGACGCACCGCTGAGAAAATTTTTTTCTCCTTTTCAGGCAACCCCATAAAAAAGGAAATGGAAGATATTTTAAGCATATAAAGGGAAATTATGCAATAGGGTGAATAATATTATTTAAGAAGTTGATTGATTAAAGCAACAAATCAGTTTGAACTTCCGGCCCGCGGAAATATGAAAACTGGGGAGATAAAGATGCATTTAAATGGTGCTTTCTCCGGAGCAAAAATAAAAAGAATAATTGTGTTTGTTGTTTTAGCGCTGGTGGTTATTTTATTTTTCGGCTGTGATTTTTTTGGGGGCCAGAAAGAGGAATTTTTTTTGTTTGTAAAATGGGTTGAAGACCACGGCCAAGTATGTATCCAACCAAATCAGGAAAAATATGAAAGGGGTACAGAAGTAAATTTGCTCGCCTCTCCCCGGATTGGCTGGAAATTCAGCCACTGGGAGGGTGATGCAGAAGGGACAGAAAAAGAAATTGAAATTATTATGGACTCAGATAAGAACCTTACTGCTCATTTTACCGGACCAGGTGCCCAGGCAAGCGGTACTATTACCATTGAACATAGCTGACCGAAGTCCGTTGTTGAACAGGAGCTCAACTCCTCGAAGAATTTAACTCAACCTGGGAAAAAAGATGTAAAAACGATGGACCTGGAAAATTATAAACCAGGGGAGATGATCATTAAATTCCATCCAGTAACTGCACAGGCCGACAGGAACTCTGTTTTTCAGGGTTTGAACCTGGAGGTAATAGACCAATTAACAAGCCTAAATGCATACCTGGTAAAAACCCCGGGCCAGTTTATTGAAGCTGAAATTGAAATGGCCAGCATGATGGCTGGAGTATTGTACGCCGGGCCGAACTATACTGTCAGGGCATGTGTAACTCTTCCCGATGATCCATTATATGGTTACCAGTGGCATTATCCCCAGATACGTCTTCCCCAGGCCTGGAGTATTACAACCGGTTCCTCTGATATCAGGATCGCTGTCCTCGATACCGGGGTGGATGCTGGTCACCCGGATTTAGGAGACAATGTTGCTGTAGCTTCAGGATACAACTTTATTGATGATAATTCCGATACAAATGATTTTAATGGTCATGGCACTCATGTTGCAGGAACAATCGGAGCCAATACCAATAATAACGAAGGTGTGGCCGGAGTAATGTGGGACTGCACAATAATCCCTGTAAAAGTTTTGGGTGATAATGGTACTGGGGAAACCTGGCAGGTTGCCAGTGGAATTCTCTATGCGGCGGGACTAGAAGAACCTTATCTTGCGGACCCCGCCCATATTATCAATTTGTCCCTGGGGGGCCCGGGGAAATGCGAAGTTATTGAAGAAGCAGTCCAGAAGGCGGCAAATCAAGGGGTGATTATGGTTGCAGCCAGCGGAAATAATAATAATAGCGGGGAACTCCTTTATCCTGCAGAATTTCCAGAAACAATAGCCGTTGGAGCTGTTAATTATAATTATCAGGACGCACCCGAACGGGCTTATTATTCCACTTATGGCCCACTGCTAGATGTTGTAGCACCGGGTGGAGATGGAACGGGTGGAATATTAAGCACTTATTTTGCTATAAATGGCAACAAGGTATACAAATACAGTTGTTTTCAAGGAACCTCAATGGCAACAGCCCATGTTTCCGGAGCAATAGGTTTGATGCTCTCCCGGGGGATTAAACCAAATAAAGTTCGGGAAATTCTCCATAGAACAAGTATGGACCTGGGAGAAGAAGGCTTTGACGAAGAATATGGACATGGGCTGATAAATACATATTGGGCGGTTAATAATGTGCAAAAGATAAAGGTTCTGGTTGGAAACAGGAATGGAAATGTAATTGATTCGGTTTGGGAAACAAAAATAGATCTCAGGAGTCAGGCTTATGAAATTGAGGAGATCCCCGGGGGCGAATATCGGATTTACGCCTGGATTGATGTAAAAGGAAACGGAGTTATTGAATCCGGCGATTACCTGGCAGAATCTTATTTAATTGATTTTTATGAGGAAAGAGAAGTTGAGTTAGACCTGATTTTGACGGAGGTGGAGTGATATCCACTGCAAATAATTCCTTAACGGGTTTGGTGAGAAGAAGGGTTTTTCAAAAAAGTAGCCGGGTTTTATACCCGGCTTTTTGTTTTTCCTATGAGGTTTCTCTTATTCTTTTACCAGAACCTTTTCAATATGTTCTCTAAAGGCCTTTCCCGCCAGGAAACCTGTTGTATGCCCCTTGTTAATGGTGGCAACAGGATGAGGTTTGAACGCATCTTTTTGCACCTCGTAACGGATTATTTGATCGTAAAGGGCCAGGAGGGGAAAGACGTTATCCTCCTGATGGCGGGAAAAATCCCCGGTAAAATTAAGTTTGGTTTCAATTTCTTCCCGGTGCTTAGAGACAGCAGGATTTACCAGCCGGGAATAAATTGAATCCAGGAAAATATCTGCGGGCCGGGGACCTCCCAACAGGGGGAGGTAAGCATCTGCAGTGTTATAAAACGCCCGGTGGAGGCAGGTTACCCAGCCGCCCAGGCTAATCCCGCTAACTATGATAGGGGAGCTTCCTTTTTCCCGGGAAAAATTAATTAACTCCTGGATTAACCTGGTGGAAGTGGTCAGCATTGTTAGGAACTGATTTAAATCGGCGATCTTTTCCAGGTAAAGGTTAAATGATTGGTGGAAAGGAGCCCTCAGGTTGAATAGGTTTGCTTCCAGCTCTCCCTGGCGGGGCTTGAAAATCTTGTAAAAAGAATTTTTCTCCCAGGCTTTGTATTTAAAAGGTTTTTCGTTATTGCCGTGATGATAGATGACAGTTGGAAAATGATCTCCCTTCCACTGGACCAGGTCAAACGCGGGATCTAATGGACCTGCAGGATTATTAACATTGAGTTCATAGATTCCTTCTTTTTTAATGGAGGGCAATTCCAGCTCCGCTTCTTCCAGCAGAGTTTTGTAGCCAGGGGAATTGATGGAGCTACGGAAAAATTTCTTTTTGCCCAGAACAAGGGTGGTGCTTTTAACGGTAATTCTATCGAGAAAAAAATGCATCTGACCACTCCTTAATATGACTATACAGTCATATAATATCATGGAAGAATTTTGTTGTCAAATCAAATAATTAAAATAAGATTATTAAAATTTTTCAAAAAAAATATTAAATTTTTCAATTTAGGGGTTGACAAAATATATCGACCTGAATATAATTAAGACAGAAGTTAAAAAAATTAATTAAAAGGTTTTAAAAAGAAAGGAGGTAACAAAATGTTTGATCAGAGTATGGCCTTTAGCGCAGCCTTCATCCACGCCGAGAAAATCAAGCCCCGCAAGAGAAGCCGCAAGTAAGCAAAGAAAAATTTAAGGGAGGGGAAAAAATGGAAACCCTACTCGGAAAAATGAAATATCAGGAAATGATAAATCGCAAGCAAAGGAGGCAAAAATAATGGTTAAAACAGAAAACCAAAAATGGGAAATGGGTAAAAATTCAACCCGTGTTTTCAAGTGGTAAGCACTAATACAACTAAATTAATAAACTGAAAGGTCCTGTCCTGAGAAAAAGGAACAGGACCTTTATTTTTTTGCTTTCCTCTGTGAGGGAGGAAAAAACATTTAAAAGAAGAAAAAATTAATATATGGAAAAGACTTCCCCGAGGAGGGAAAAGGCAAAATGGAAAAAAGCCTTGCGGAAATTTTTCGGGAAAACTATTTGGACAAAAAATATTTAATTGTCCCCCGGCTTATTCTGGGTCATCAAATCCTGGAAAGCGTTGCCAAAAGACAGTCCTGGATCAATGTTGAAGTTGTGACTCCTGCTTCCCTGGCTCGAAACCTGGTCGAGGTGGAGTTAATTGAAGAGGGCAAAACAATTTTAGAACCCGGGGAGCTGGAAGGAATAATCGAGGAGATCCTGCTGGATTTGCACAGGCAGGGAGATTTAAGATATTTTTCGACTTTACAGGAGAGGGAAAGCCTTGCTTCGCTGATTTTCCCGGTGATCCGGGAACTTAGAATGAGCGGAATAGATCCGGCAAATCTGAATCCCGATAAGTTTGTAGATCCGGCCAAGGGGAAAGAGCTTGGGCAAATTTTCCGGAACTACCTTGCAAAACTGGAACAAAAGCAGGGGATTGATGATGCTGGGATTTTAAAGAGAGCAATTGCTAAAATTGGCAGGGCAGAAGAGTCTTCTGGCCTCTTTTTGATTCCCGAAGACCTGGAAGTATTTCCCCTGGAAAAAGAATTTTTGCAGAGCCTGAAACAGGAAAGCACCTGGAGATTACGGGGAACCAGCCTGGAAGGGAGAAAACGGCCTCCGGGATTTTTTTACCCCGGAGAGAAAGGTAAGCCAGAGGGAGGTTTTTCATTCCTTTTTGCACCTGAAAATAATCAGCCATCCAATCTGAATACTCGGATTAGCCCGGCCTATGGTGCAACAAATGAAGTAAGAGGATGGCTGCGGGAATTCCTGGAAAAGGAAATTCCCCTGGATAGTATTCAGTTCTGCTATACCAGTGGAGAAAAATATATTCCCCTGATATGGAATGAAGTCCGCAAACTGGATATTCTCCTGACCCTGGGGGAAGGTCTTCCTGCGGCGTACACCCGGCCGGGAAGACTGCTTTTAAACCTGATCGAATGGGCGGAGAATGGCTACCCGGGGCCCTTGTTCTACCGCATTCTTACTGCAGGGGACCTGGAACTGGATAATTCCCAGGCTTACGGCCGATTATTCCGCAGGGCAGCAATCGGCTGGGGAAAGGATTGGTATCTGCGGGCCCTGGAAAAGCTTGTGGGGGAAATATCAGGTGGAGAAGATCCTGATAGAGCCCGGCATTTACTGGAATTAGCCCGGCAACTTACAAATATTTTTACCGACCCCCGGGAAAACGAGGCAATCACCCTCAGCAAGATGGGGCAGGAAATTAGAAATTTACTACCCCTGATTGTAAAAATATCGGGTCCGATGGATGCCCTGGCCCTGGAAGCAATTGAAAACAGGCTGGAGAGGTTCACCCAGTCTTCAGTTTTACCATTATCGACTGCGGAAACATATTCACGCCTGCGCAAGGGTATCCTGCAGTTAAACATCGGCGCCTCCCGGGCTGAACCCGGAGCAGTCCACGCCACCCATTACCGCTGGGGACAGTGGTCTGACCGACCTTATACAATAGTTCTGGGAATGGATTCCGATCGCTTCCCGGGGCGCAGGAGGGAAGATCCTCTGCTTTTGGACCGGGAGAGAGAGCTGATTGGCGAAAAATTGGCACTGCGGTGGAATGATCCCGAAAGGAAGCAGTACCGCATGGCCCGTTTACTGGCTTCCCGCAGCGGTTTTACAGGTTTTAGCTTTGAACGTTTTGACCCGGGGGAGGGCAGGAATGGTTTTCCCGCAGCTTTTTTACTGCAGGTTTACCGTAAAAAAACCGGAAATCCCCGGGCAGACTATACTGAATTTTTAGGTTCTCTTCCTGATATTAGCGCCTATTCCCCCGGGGTTGATACCACCGGCTTAAGCGGAGATGAATGGTGGCTGAAACGGGTCCTCCTGGAAGGATTCCGGGGGGAAGAGAAACAGGTTGAAGGGATATTCGAAGGTATTAAAAATGGGTTGAGTGCGGAAAATCTCCGGCAAAAAACCGACCTCCCCCTGGGGCAGTTCGAGGGAAAAATTTCCCTGGCCGGGGAAGATTTGCCGGCAAGGTATTCCGCAACCCGCCTGGAAACAATGGCTACCTGTCCTTTTAAATTTTTCCTGGAGAGTATTTTGCGGATAAGCCCTCCTGAAGAAGTTGAATATGACCCCCTGACCTGGCTTGATCCCCTGACCCGGGGTTCGTTACTGCACGACCTGTACCGGGATTATGTCGCGAGCATACCGGAAAGAGGAATGACCTGGGAACGATTAAAAGAAATGGGGGAGAACAGTTTAAAAGAAATGAGAAAAATATTACCTCCCCCGCATGAACATGTTTACCTGGTGGAACAGAGGGAGTTCCTCCAGGGCTTGAGGGTTTTCTGGAAAATGCTAAACCAGCAGGTCCAGGATTATGAACCCCTGTACGTGGAGGTGCCATTCGGGCTGGGCGACGAAGCAGTCACGGAATCCGGGTGGGGTTTCGCAGAACCCGTTGTTATAAAGCTCCCGGCAGGGAAAGAAATAAAAATTGTTGGACGAATTGACCGGATTGACCGCCGCCGGGACCAAAATATATTCAGGATCTGGGATTATAAGACAGGAGGAGCCTCCCGGTATTCTCGCAACCAGGTCTGGGCCGGAGGCCGCCAGATTCAGCCGGCCCTGTACGCCCGGGCGGCGGAAGAATTTTTACAGGGAAAATTTAAAAAAGAAGAGTTTAGCGTGGAAAGAGCGGGCTATCTATTTCCCTCAGAAAGAGGAGAGGGACAGGAGGTTGACTGGTCCTTCCGCCAGGAAGAACTGGTAGAAATCCTGGAAAAAATGGTTAGTTTGATTGAAGGAGGCACTTTTCCCGTTACCCACCAGAAGGAACACTGCAGGTTCTGCGACTATCCCAGCGTCTGCCGTTATCCTGAGAGCGGGGAGAGGATCAAGGCCAAGCTGGAAGAAGGAGCCCGGGAGCAGCTGAGGTCCTGGAAGGAGCTGAGCGAATATGAATAATAACCTTCCCGATCAGGAAGCCAGGAAAAGAATAACAACTGAACTGGACAGGTCTTTCCTCGTGGAAGCCGGGGCTGGCTCGGGAAAGACTTCCAGCCTGATTGATCGAATGGTCGCAATTATTACCTCCGGCGGGGCTTCGGCAGGGGAAGTTGCCGCAGTAACCTTTACCCGCAAGGCGGCTGGAGAGCTCCGGGAGCGCTTCCAGGAGGGCCTGGAAAAAGCCCTGGAAGAAAGATCAGGGCCGGAATCGGACCGGGCAGCCAGAGCTCTGGAGGAGATTGAACACGCCTTTGTCGGAACCATCCACTCTTTTTGCGCGATGGTTTTACGGGAGAGGCCCGTTGAAGCCGGCCTGGACCCAAGTTTTACTGAACTAGACGAGGAAGAGGACCGCAGGTTTATTTCCCGGGCCTGGGATAAGTTTCTGCTTTATCTCCAGGCGGAAAATAAGGGAGCGCTGGATCGGCTGGATAAACTGGATATTAACCCGGGGGAGCTGGAAAATAACTTTAACCAGGTAACCAGGTTTCCCGAAGTTGAACTGGTTACCAAAAATATCCCCTACCCGGCTGAATTGCTGGACAAAAGCCGGATAGAAATGTACCGCTACCTGGAAAAAATGGAAAAATTCCTTCCCCCCGAAGAACCTCCCGATGGCTGGGATGGACTGCAGCAGAGGATCCGGATGGGTTTAAGGTGGAGAGACCGGTTTTCCCTGGAAGGAGACCGGATTTTAACCAGGCTGCTCCGCCGCATGGGTTCTTCCCCCCAGGTTGTTTTAAAACGCTGGCCTTCCAATGAGGTGGGGCGGGAAGCCCGGACCATCGAAGAAGATTTCCGGGAAAATATTATAGCCCCAACCCTAAGAGCCTGGTACCGCTACTGCCACCTCCCCATTATCGAGTTTTTGCAGGGAGCAGGAAAGTACTACAGTGATCTCAAACGCCGGGAGAACCTGCTTAATTACCAGGACCTCCTGCTGGAGACAGTCCAGCTTCTGCGGGAAAATCCCGAGGTACGGGGTTATTTCCAGGAGAAATATACCCACCTGCTGGTAGATGAATTCCAGGATACTGACCCCCTGCAGGCAGAAATTGTAATGTACCTGGCCGGAGATAACCGGGAGGAGAAAAACTGGACTGCTCTTAAACCCCGGCCGGGAGCGCTTTTTGTTGTCGGGGACCCCAAACAATCCATCTACCGCTTTCGGCGGGCGGATATTGATATCTACAGCCGGGTCAAGGACCAGGTGGAAAATGCGGGAGGAGAGGTCCTGCGGCTGTCGACAAATTTCAGATCGGCAAAAAGCCTTGTGGAATGGGCGAATGGAGCTTTTTATGATCTTTTAGGCCGGGAGAAACCGCCATACCAGGCGGAATACGGGGAAATGGACTATTTCCACACACCTCCCCCCGGAATGGAGAATGGAGTTCGGGTCCTGGCAACGGAAAAAATCCCCTACAACCGGGCTGACGTTATCTGCAGCCAGGAAGCAGAACGGATAGCTTCTTTTATCGGTAGGGCAATCCAGGGAGATTTTTATATTCCCAGCCAGGGGCGAAAAGCCCGGCCCGAGGATTTTCTCATAATAATTCCCTATAAAAAATACATGTCTTTTTACGCCCGGGCGCTGGAGCAGGCTGGACTTCCTTTTTCCCTGAGCGGAGGAACAGAAATAGGTTCCTGCCGGGAACTATTCGAATTAAACCAGGTTTTTAAAGCTCTGGTTGATCCCAATAATCCGGTTCCCCTCCTTGCAGCCCTGCGGGGGATCTATTTCGGGGTGAGTGATGAAGAACTGTACCGGTTGAAATCTGCAGGAGGCCGTTTTTCCTTCCTTTCCGAACTACCCCCGGAAACAGGGGAAAAACTAAAAGAAGCCTGGGATAAATTGCGGAGTTTTCGCAAATTTACCCGGGATCTTTCGCCTGCGGCTGCGATGTCCAGGATTACCGAAGAACTGGGGGCAGTTCCCCTGGCTCTTTCTGCAACCCTGGGCCGCAGCCGGGTGGGCTACATTTTACAGGCCCTGGAGCTGGTCCAGGAAAGGGAAAAAAGAGGTACCACCGATTTTGCCAGCAACGTTGTTTTTATCGATGAGTTGCTCCAGGGTCAGGTGGAGGAGGAACTTGACCCCGAGGGGGGACTGGCCGGAGTAAGATTGATGAACCTGCATAAAGCAAAGGGCCTCGAAGCCCCAGTTGTATTTCTGGCAAACCCGGTGCATGATCCTTCTTTCCCTCCTGATTTCCACGTCACCCGGGAGGGAAATCAGGCCCGGGGGTACCTGGAGGTAAAGGACGAACGGGGAATAATTGCCCTGCCGCCTGACTGGGATTACTACCAGGGGGAAGAAGAAAAGTACCTTGCTGCTGAAGGAAAAAGGCTGCTTTATGTTGCTGCAACCCGGGCCAGAGACCTGCTGGTTGTTTCAATATACCGGGGGAACGAAAAAAAGAGTTTCTGGTATCCCTTGAATTCTTACCTGGCCGGGGCAAAAGAATTGGAAGCAGGAGAATTTTCGCCCCCTGTAATGGATAAAAAAGAAGAAATAAAATTTTTGCAGAGGGAAGAGTTTTATAATCGGCGGGACCAGAAGATAGAAACGGTTACCAGAACCGCCTACCAGCGGGATACGGTAACCAGCATTGCCGAATCCGGCCAGTACCCCAAAAGAGCCAGGGAGAAAGGGCGGGGAACTGCCTGGGGAAACGTAATTCACAGGGCCCTGGAAAAAATTGAGAGTTTTAAAATTCCCCCGTCTGGATTTTTGCTCCAGCTGATTAAGGAGGAAAAACTCGATCCCAGCCAGCTCGACCTGGTTCGAGTCCAGCTGCAACAGGTCATGAAATCTCCGCTCTGGTTCAGGGTGAGGGGAGCAGAAGAAGTTATCAGGGAAGGCAATTTTGGTCTGCGGGATGAAGATCTTTACCTTACGGGAACCGCTGATCTCCTTTTCCGGGAAAAGGGAGGATGGGTAATTGTCGATTACAAGAGTGACGTAGTTGAAGATGACCAGCACCTGCAGGAATTAATTGGTTTTTACAAACCCCAGGTGGAAACGTATTACCGCTACTGGGAAAAGCTAACCCGGGAAAAAGTAAAAGAACTGGGAATTTTATTTACCGATATCCCGACCTATTATTCCTGGAGGACATCTGGAGGTGGAGAGAAATGATCAGGGAAAAAAGCCTGCCCCCTGTTGTGAAATGGGCTGGGGGAAAAGCCCGAGAGCTTCCCTATCTTTTGCCCCTTTTTCCTCCTAGTTTCAGCCGTTACATTGATCCTTTTGTTGGTGGAGGGGCGGTTTACCTTGCTGTAGAGGCGCCACAGATGCTGGCCAACGACCGTTCTGCTGAACTGATTGATCTTTATACCCGCCTCCGGGATAACCCCGAACCTTTTTTAGAATGCCTGGAAGCAATCTGGGCAAGGTGGCAGGAGATAGGGGAAAGGGTTGATTCGGATGGGTTTTTGGAAAAAGGTTTGATCTCAGAACAACCCGGCCCCCCAGGCTGGGAGAGAACCACGAGAACGATCATGGAGAAATTCCAAACGAATATTAATTCGCTGTCCCTCTTTAAAGAATTCCTTGTCCCGGGGAGGGAATATCCCCGGGCAAACCTGGAAAAGAATATTAAAGAAAGTGTCTTTCGCAAACTGCGGAGGATGGAGCGCCTGTCTGAAGAGAAGGGACCCCTACCGGAAAAAGATTGGCTGGACAATATTGAAAGCGCCCTCAAGGGAGCTTTTTACAGCCACCTGCGGTATCTCTACAATAACTTTGCAAGTTACTGGGAAGATCCCTCTCTCCGCCTTTCGTTGTTTTATTTCTTGAGAGAATTTTGCTTTTCTTCAATGTTCAGGTATAATAGAAAGGGAGGTTTTAACGTACCGTACGGGGGAATTAGCTATAACCGTAAGGATTTCGGGAAGAAAATAGGCTGCCTCAATTCCCCTGAATTACATGTCCAGCTGGAAAAAACAGAATTTTATTGCCTTGATTTTGCCGAGTTTTTTGCTGAGGTTTCTCTGGAAAAAGATGATTTTGTTTTCCTGGATCCCCCGTATGACTCGGATTTTTCAACTTATGCGGGAAATTCTTTCAGCGGGGAAGATCAAAAACGCCTTGCACAAATCCTCAAAGAGATGCCAGCTAAATTTTTGCTGGTAATAAAAAACAGTAAATTAATCCGGGAATTGTACCTGGATAAGGGTTTTTGGGTAGCATCATTTTCTAAAAATTACCTGGTGAGCTTTCAGAACCGCAATGATAAAAAAACCCGGCACCTGGTTGTTGCCAATTACGATCCGGAAACCGACAGGGAGAATTTTAAAATTTCTGGCGATATTGAAAAAATGGATTCAGGTTAGGGGGGTTAAGCTTTGAAAGTACTGGTCTTTTTACTCCTGGCCTTAATGATTTCCATTCCCGGTTTCGGTTCGGTTGTGGAGGAGAAAAAATTTTCCCTGGAAGAAAAGGCGGAAGATGTTCTGGTAATAGCCGACCATCAGCAGGGCGATATCCAAATTAAAGGTGGGGAAACGGACAGAATTAAATTAAAGGGTTACCTGGAAGTTTATGGAGAAGACCAGGCTGAAATCCGCCAGTTCTATGAAGGGGTTAAAGTGGAGGCAGTTCGGGAAGAAGGAAAAATTATTATCCAGATTTCCCGGCCCGCCCTGCTCACTCCCGGCCTGGACCACGCTATTCATTTAGAAATCCTGGTTCCCCACGAAATTGACCTGGACATTAAAACGGGATCGAGCCGGGTGGAAATTAAAGAGATTAAGGGGAGCATAGTTTTCCAGGGGGCGGGAACAATCCTTGAGGTTAAAGACAGTTCTGGAAATATCCAGGCCCGGGGGCTCAAAGGTGGCCACATTGAAAATTTTTCCGGCGGGAAAATTTGCCTGAGTTCAGAAGAAGAGGTAACCCTGATTGAAGTTGAGGGTGAAATCTACCAGGAAACAAAAAATGAATAACATAAGGATAAGCAAAAAGATCAAAAGGGAAGGTTTTTATGAATGAAGTTCTGGCAGTTGCAATTATTTTGCTTGCCGGAGTAGGAGGAGGGAAAATAGCCCGCAGGTACTTTAAACTTCCTGCAGTAACTGGTTACATTTTTGCAGGAATTCTCCTCGGGCCTTCGGTGTTTAACATAATTGATACTGAAATCCAGGAGGTCCTCCAGCCCATCAACGATATGGCCATCGGGGTTCTTGCCGTGGCAATAGGAGGCGAGCTTCGCTTTTCCTACCTGCGTTCCATGTGGGGCAATCTCTGCCGGGTTTTTTTCACTGAATCTGTGATTACTTTTACCGCGGTGGCCCTGCTAACGGGCTGGGTTTCCGGTTCAGTTGTTATTGGGTTAATTCTGGGGATCCTTTCTTTAGCCAGTGCTCCCAACACGACCATGGCTATTTTCCGGGAATACAGGTTGAAGGGGGATTTTCCCCGGACGGTGCTATCCATAGTTGCCCTGGATAACCTGATCTGCCTGATTTTATTCGGACTTATCCTGGGTTCGGTAAGCCTGATTTTATATGAAGACAATAATGGAGTTGCTATCTGGGCCCAGGTGCTGGGCAATATTGGTATTTCGGTCCTGATCGGAGCAGCTTTGGGTTTTTTCCTGGTCAATATCAACAAAATTTCCAAAAATGATAACGAGCTACTGGTGATTTCCCTGGGCAGCATTTTCCTGGGGATAGGCGTTGGTTTGTGGCTGGACTTACAGCCCCTGTTTATCGCCCTTATCATCGGCCTGGTTATGGTCAATTTTTCCAGGAGGTACCAGCGCTTTTTCAGCGTTCTGCAGCGGGTTGATACACCTATCCTCGTTGCTTTTTTAACCCTCGCGGGAATTAAAATTCAACTGATCCAGATTGCCCGGGTTGGCCTTCTGGGTCTGGCCTATGTAGTATCCCGGTTTGGAGGAAAAATTATTGGATCTTACCTCGGGTCGGGGCTGTGCAAAAGTTTACCAGAGGGTTATCAAAAATACCTGGGGCCGTCGCTTACTCCTCAGGCGGGAATAGCGGTTGGTCTGAGTGTAATGGCTGAAAGGCAGATCCCCCAGGTTGAAGGTCAGATTATGGCGGTTATTCTCGGTTCAGTTATTATCTTCGAGGTTATTGGTCCGGCCCTGGTAAAAAAAGCCCTGGTTAAAACAGATTCCATAAAGGCGGACCATGAAAAATAGTTTGAGTTAGGCAGGGAAAGGAGGAGAGAATTGATGCGGCAACTTCTGGTAATTGTTATTGATGACGAAGTGCTCCTGGTTCCCATCCTGGACCGCTTTTATGAAGCGGGGATTGCCGGGGCGACGGTTCTGGATAGCATGGGGATGGGGCACGTCATGGCAGAACATATTTCGATTTTCGCCCGTTTTGCAGACCTTACCCAGGATTCTGAAAGAAAAAATAAGACTATTTTTACAATTGTGGAAAATAATGAACAGCTAAATAAAGCCACAGTGATAGTGGAGGAGGTTGTGGGGGACCTGGATGATCCGGAAACAGGAATGTGGTTCGCAATTCCCATTAGCAGGGCCCGCGGCTTTAAAACAGCCCTGGAAGAATAACGAAATTAGGGGGTGGGAAAATAAATTTGCCTTTTTCGGTACAATCGAAAAAAGCAAAATGGTATTTAAGCAAAAACAATCAATTACCTTGAATTTTGGAGAATAATATACTTATACCTAAGATAAGACTCAGATGCTATGCTAATTTGCTCCTTTGGTTTGTTAAACAACTCACATCTTTGTGCGCGCTTATGAGGGTTTTTGCACAAACTTGACATTTCTATGAAAGTTTTATAACCTTTTAAGTGTGGACGCAGGTCATAATCGGGGAGGGTTGCCCATTGGAAGTTATCGATTATATTATCCGACGCCATTCAATGGTGATGGAACTGTTCTGGGAGCACATGTATTTGATAGTTGTGGCGGTAGGTATTGCCGTCGCTGTTGGCGTGTTTTTAGGAATAATAATTACCTATAATCGGACCCTGGCTAATGGGGTTCTTGTTGTCTGCCAGGTACTAATGACCATTCCCAGTATTGCGATGCTGGGCTTATTATTACCCTTTTTTGGGATAGGTTTCACAACTGGAATGCTGGCCCTGGTTTTATACTCTCTCTTACCTATTGTGCGCAATACCCATTCCGGAATTATAGAAATTGACAAAGCAATTATTGAAGCAGCTACGGGAATGGGAATGAGCGAGTGGCGGAAACTAACCAAGATTAAATTACCTCTGGCCCTGCCGGTAATTATGGCCGGGATCAGGACTGCGACGGTAATGGTTGTGGGTATTGGGGCCATTGCCTCGTACATTGGTGCCGGAGGTTTGGGACAGCTCATTTTCAACGGTATATCCCGAACCAGTCCCCCCATGATAATTACTGGAGCAATTTTCATTTCGATTATTGCTGTTGGTTTTGACCTTTTATTGGGCTGGGGTGAACGACGCCTGCATGTTGCGGGTCGAGAATAGATCGGGATAAGGGAGGTTGAAAGATGATCCGTCTGGAAGATTTGACCAAGCAATTCCCGGGCATGGAAAGGCTCGCGGTAAATAAATTAAATTTAGAGGTCGGAGAAGGAGAGGTTTGCGTTCTGGTTGGTCCCTCGGGTTGCGGAAAAACAACTACGATGAAAATGATCAACCGTCTTACTGAACCCACCGGGGGCAAAATATATGTTGATGGACAGGATACCAGCAAGTTGAACCCGATTAAACTTCGCCTGGATATAGGGTATGTAATCCAGCAGATCGGGCTTTTTCCCCACATGACCATCAACGATAATGTAGCCACTGTCCCCAAGGAGAAAAAATGGGCCAAGGATAAAATCAAAAAGAGAACCGCGGAATTATTAAAACTTGTAGGTTTGGATCCCAAAGAACACGGTGGACGTTATCCATCGGGCCTCAGCGGTGGGCAGCAGCAAAGAGTCGGTATTGCCCGGGCCCTCGCAGCTGACCCTCCAATCATGCTGATGGACGAACCTTTTGCAGCAGTGGATAGAATAACCAGGTCTCGCCTGCAAAACGAGTTTTTACGCCTGCAGAGAGAATTGAACAAAACGATCATTTTTGTAACCCACGATATTGACGAGGCCATCAAAATGGGTGATAGGATTGCGGTTTTGCGGGAAGGCAAACTTATCCAGTACGATGAACCGAGTAAAATCCTGAGTGAGCCTGCAGGAGATTTTGTAGCGAATCTTGTGGGAAGAAACCGTTCGATCAAGCGCCTCCACCTGATCAGGGCCCATGAAATCCTGGGAGAAGAACACGGGGGAGTTTCCCTGGATACATCCGCGGAAGAACTTAAAGCAAAAATAGAAGAATCGTTAATTTCAACCATTATGGTCATAGATGAAAAAGGTTATCTCAAAGGACTTGTCGGTAGAAGGGCAATCGAAGCAAAAGAAGGAGAAAAAGCAGGAGATTTAATGGAAGAGATCCCTGACACTGTCACTGATGACGCTACCCTGAATGATGCCCTCTCTGTAATGCTGGAAATTGGGGAGGGGTACGTTCCTGTTGTAGATGCAGATGGAATCTTCCGCGGCACCTTAACACTCAATACCTTACTCGACCAGGTAAGGAGTGACAAAAGTGCTAATTAGATTACTGAAATTTCTCATCGTCCCGATAATACTGGTTGGAATGGGTATTGGTGTGGTGATCTACGTGGTGGAAAACCCCACCGACTCCATGGTCGCCCGCATGCTTACCTATGATTTCATCATGACCTCCATGGAAAAACACCTCTGGATGGTTTTCGTTTCCATGCTTGGTGCCATGGCAGTGGGAGTTCCGGTAGGAATTATGTTATCCCGGCCCAGCTTCTATTACGTCGGCAAGGTAATTGAAAACATAGTAAACGTCGGGCAGACTGTCCCCAGCCTGGCAATTCTGGCCCTGTTCTTTACCTTTTTGGGCCTGGGATTTAATACCGCAGTTTTTGCCCTGTGGCTATATTCAATCCTGCCAATTCTCCGCAATACTTTCGCCGGGATTATGAGTGTTCAGCCCGAGGTAATTGAATCGGCTAAAGGAATGGGTATGAGCCCCTGGCGGGTCCTTTCCAAAATTGAGCTTCCCATAGCCTACCCGATAATTATTGCCGGTATCAGAACGGCGATAGTAATTAACGTGGGAACAGCAACCCTGGCCACCTTTATCGGTGCCGGAGGGCTGGGAGACATGATTGTTACCGGGATTTCGGTCCGCCGGGAAATGGTTACCTTCACCGGTGCTGCCCTGAGTGCGCTCCTGGCTATTCTCCTGGACTACATCATTGGGAGGATAGAAAAGAACCTGGTTCACTGGTCTTAACCTGGCTGAAAAGGAAAGCAAGAAAAGTTTTAAGCTTTAACCAATAAATAAAAATGGTTAAAATCAAAAAAAGGAGGAAACAAGTATGTTGAAGAAAACTGGTGTGTTGGCTTTTTTGCTGGTGTTTTTGCTGGTTCCATTCCTTTCCGTGCAATCAGTAAATGCTGATGAAGTGGTGGTTGGCTCCAAGGAATTTACCGAACAGCTTATCCTTGGTCAGATAACAATCAGAATTCTGGAAGAACATGGAATTCCTGTACGTGATGAAACCAACCTTGGCGGAACCCTTGTTCTTCGGGAAGCCCAGGAACAAGGAGAGGTTGACCTGTGCTGGGAGTATACGGGAACTGGCCTGATTACCCACCTGGGTTACGCCGAGGCCATTACCGATCCTGAAGAGTGCTACCAGGTAGTAAAAGAAGAAGACTTCGAGCGCTTCAACCTGGTATGGCTTGATTATGCCCCGATGAACAACACCTATACCATTATGATGAGGAAATCAGATTCTGAAGAAATGGGTATCGAAAGCATTAGCGACCTGGCCCAGGCTATTAATGAAGGTAGAGAAGCCCCTTCTCCGGGCTCCTGGCAGTTTGCCAGCAACCACGAATACTCCATTCGTGAAGATGGCTACCCTGGACTTACCGAGCACTACGGTTTCCACTTTGATGGTGTTCAGATAATGGACTTGGGTATCACCTATGCCGCCCTCAGAGACGGTAATGTAGCCCTGGCCATGGGCTTCGCTACTGACGGCCGGATCGAAGCATTCGGGCTGGTAAACCTGGAAGACGATGAGTTTTACCACCCAGTTTACAATGCTGCTCCGGTAATTCGGGCTGAAGTCCTTGAACAATATCCGGAAATTGAAGAAATCCTCGCTCCCATCGCAGAAAAACTTGATACACCGACCATGAGCAGACTGAACGGTATGGTTGATATTGAAGGCTATGAACCTGATGAAGTGGCTGAAATCTGGCTGCAGGAAGAGGGTTTCATCGACTAAAAAAACCTTACTGAAACTGAACAAAAAGGTTGCGCCCCCCTTTACGGGGGGCGTTTTATTTTTCGATCAAAACCGGACAAAATATGTATATTCAAGTTTTTTTCTAAAAATAAGGTTAAGAATTTTTGAATAAAAACCGATAGAAAAAACAGACTGGAAATGTTTAAATTTGTCGGGTTGGTTTTGAGAGGAGAAGTTCATTTCAGGGGAACTTTGCAGGAAAGAGCCAGCAGGAGGCCCTAGAGGAGCTGGAGAGGTGTGCAGGCACCCAGTTCGACCCCGAACTGGTAAAAATATTTGTGGGTATGATCAGAGGGGATAAAACCCAGGTTAGTTCAAATTTTTATCTTCAGGGAGGTTTTTAATGTGAACCAGTATGGAACTCTACAGTTGATTACATTCCAGCTAGCGGAAGAGGAATACGGGATCGACATTTTAAAAGTGGAAAAAATTCAGAGGATGAAAGAAATATCCCTGACCAAGGCTCCCCAGGCGGAGGAATATATTGAGGGGATCGTAAATTAAAGGGGGAACGTTATTCCAGTTGTTGACCTGCGTAAACGTTTCGCCCTGGGAGAGAAAAAAATGGATAAACAGACCCGGATTATTGTTATAAATATCAATGACCGTTCTCTTGGTTTTCTCGTTGACCGGGTTAACGAGGTAATTGATGTTGAAAAAGAATCCATTGATGATCCCCCGCAGGAAATTGTTAAAATCGATTCCTCCTTTATCCAGGGTATTGTCCGCTATGATGAAAGGCTGGTAATTATGCTGGACATTGAAAATATTATTACTTCGTTTGAGGAAGTTGTAGCAATGGCGGAGAAGCAGTAATTGGATTTGCAAAAAGAAAAGGGAAAATTGCCTGCAGGAGACCCCCTGCAGGTAATTTTATTGTGTGCGGCATGTCTACTGAGCCGGAGGATTGAAAGAAATCCTCATCACCTAACCAGCGGGAAGAAAACCTGCATGCAAGGGCGTCGCCGGCAACTGTGGGGTCTGAAGAAAGCCGAGAGGGGAACTTGGAATATATTCAAACGAACCGAAACTGGCAAATCAGGTGAGTAACCCTGCTAAATAGGAGAAAGCCCGAAAGCTGGTTAACCTGTTATGTTAAAACGGTTGCGCTCAAGTTCAGGCAAGCAGATTTACCCGGAGAATATCCGTTTCTGCCCTTTAAGGTAAGCTCAAACAAGCGGAAACGGCGGGGAGAGTTAAGCAGAAACGGATTGCAGAATTCTCTCGCAGTAATAAGAAGGCTGGCAAAAGACCGGAGGGACATCATGCCTGGTCATGATGTAGTACAAGGGTCAAAAGAGCCTTGTGATGTGTGATGGGGAGCTGGATAGTTGAGGAATGTGGAACTCATTCTGGAACTGAAACGGGAGCGGAAGAGAAGGCTGCAAGCCGGAAGGGACGGGAAAGTCGGGGGTGACGAGCCTGCTGACCGAATCCCCGCAGGGTAGGGTAAGGCAGGTAAAACCGGCAAGATTGCCATAGATCTAAAGACGCCGGGGACCCTGCAATGAAGTACTGCCCCGCGGAAGCTAAGGAAGAGAAGAAGCGCGGTGGAGGAGTTGTCGTGATGAAGAAATGGGATAGTCTAATAGACAAAGTAGACTGGATGAAAAACCTGGAAGCAGCAAACCGGTCATTACGCCAAGCAGAGTACTTCTTTTTGACATTTTCTAACACCCCCATTAAAGGATAACATGCAAGTGACCTTTCTCCAGTTTCTCGGGGGATAGATAGGGACTTTCTTTCTCTTCTTTTCCCACAGTAGATTGACATTATTGTTTTTGCGAACTTTTCTTGACCCTAAATCCATAATAAAAATTTGAAAATTTTATCTTTACATATAAATAATATTCATCAAATGGTATAATGTAGGAAATAAAACTTGAATTATTCTTTAACTACTTGAAAGTCTGGATTGATTTAATCTGATGTGGATTTCAAATACTACTTTTTTTGGAGGTAAAGCATGAAGAAAAATTCATCCTCAATATTGAAACACCGTATCATACCAAAAGGGCTATTGGTTGCTATTGGCGGAAATGAAGATAAAAAGTACGATCTGGAGATTATTTCCTCGATCCTGTCACTGGTGAAAAAACGAAAGAAAAAAATTGAAATTATTACCACTGCCAGTGGGTATCCTGAAGAGGTCGGCAGGGCATATTGTAAGGTTTTTACGAAAGACAGTGATCATACTGCCGGGTTTATGCATGTATCCACACGGGAACAGGCTAATGACGTTAAATTATTGCAACGGATCACTGCGGCTGACATCATTTTTTTTACCGGAGGGGATCAATTGCGGATCACCAGTGTTCTGGGAGGGTCCCCCATTGAGAAAGAAATTATTCGAAGGTATGAACAGGATTTTTGCATCATTGCTGGAACCAGTGCCGGAGCCAGTGCCATGTCTAAAACCATGATTTTTGGCGGAGACAGCAGGGAAGCCCTGCATAAAGGTACCATCAATATTTCAACCGGTATTGGATTGATTGACAACGCAATCATTGATACTCATTTTGTGGAACGGGGAAGATTTAGCCGTTTGATGCAGGTTGTCAGCATGCATCCAAATAATACAGGCATCGGTCTTGGCGAGGATGCCGGTATTGTTATTGAGGGTGGATGTATTTTAAGAGCCATTGGAAGTGGTATCACGGTGATTTTGGATGGTCAGCATCTTGCACATACAAACGTTGCGGAAATTTATTTTGACGATGCTATCGCCATTGAAAACTTGATTGTTCACACCATTGTTAATGGCTATGGATATGACTTGTGTGAAAAAAAATATTTAAAACCCGATGATCTCAAAACTGGATCTGGTTGAAGGTGAGGCGCGTACCCATGAAAATAATGGAAATGAGAGCCATTAGAGGTCCAAATTACTATAGCAGGCGTCCGGTCATTTTTATGCAGTTGGATCTTCAAGAGCTTGAAACGAAGCCAACGGATATGGTTTCTGGCTTCAGAGATAAGTTGGCGATGATGATGCCAAGCCTCCAAGAACACAGATGTTCTCCAGGGAGGATTGGCGGTTTTTTTGAGAGACTGAAGAGAGGAACCTGGGCAGCTCATGTTGTCGAACATGTCGCTTTAGAACTGCAATGCCTTGCTGGGCATGAAGTGACTTTTGGAAAAACCTTTAGCACAGATAAAACGGGTATTTACAATCTGGTTTACCGCTATCTGGATGAAAATACCGGCTTAAGAGCAGGCGAAATGTCCATCGAACTTGTGGAAAAACTGTTTGAGGGAATAACCACAGATGTTCAGCCCATGATCGTTGAATTGAAAAAAATTGCGGAATCCAGCCTGCTGGGGCCTTCAACCCAGTCAATTGTCAACGAAGCAAAAAGGCGGGGCATACCCCATATCCGGCTCAATGAAGAAAGTTATGTGCAATTGGGGCAGGGCGTACATCAAAGAAGAATCCAGGCCACAATGATGGATAATACCTCTGCATTGGGCGTTGAGATTGCCGATGATAAGGAAAGTGCGAAAAAACTCCTGCTTTCCATGGGAATTCCGGTGCCCCAAGGACGCTCTGTTCAGACCGCGGATGAAGCATTGCAGGCTGCGGAAGCAATTGGGTACCCATTGGTGGTAAAACCATTGATCGGGAACCACGGACGGGGCGTTACCGTTAATATTCAAAATGCCAAAGAATTGCTGATTGCTTATGAAATAGCAAGTGAAATCTGTAAAACATCTCTGGTGGAAAAACATCTGGTTGGATTTGACTTCCGGATTCTCGTCATTGATGGAAAATTTGCTGCAGCAGCTCTCCGCGAACCGGCTTTTGTCATTGGAAACGGAAAAGACACCATCCAACACTTGATCGACGAAGTCAACAAAGACCCTCTGCGGGGTATTGGTCATGAAAAAAACCTGACTCGAATCAGCATCGATTATATGACAGAACGGCTACTGGCTATCCGGCAGCTTACTCTAAGCAGCATTCTTGCTGACGGTGAAAAAGTGTACCTTAAATCCACAGCGAATCTAAGCGCCGGAGGAACTGCCCTGGACGTCACGGAGAATGTGCACCCCCTAAATAAATTGATGGCCCAGCGAATCTCCCAAATCGTTGGTTTGAATGTCATCGGAATTGATATCATTGCCGATTCGCTGGAAAAGCCCCTTAGCAGCGATTCTTCCGGTGTTGTCGAAGTTAATGCGGCACCAGGGTTCAGAATGCATCTTAATCCCACAAAAGGGGCTCCCAGAAACATTGCATCCCATATTGTTGATATGCTTTTTCCGCCTGGAGCGGTTCATGCCATTCCCATTGTTGCCGTCACCGGAACCAATGGCAAAACCACAACTACCCTGCTGATTTCTCATATTTTAGGCCTTAACGGCAGAACCGTTGGGATGACATCGACAGATGCAGTCATCATTGAAAATATACCAATCCTCACCGGGGATTACAGTGGGCCTGAAGGTTCCCGAAAAGTCATGATGGATTCTACCATTGATCTTGCCGTGCTAGAAGTAGCCAGAGGCGGGATCCTTCGTCGCGGTCTTGGTTTTAACGAAAATGACGTAGGAGTTTTGCTCAACATTTCTTCTGACCATTTGGGAGAAGGTGGAATCAACACATTGGAGGAGTTGACTCGATTAAAATCAACAGTGACTGAAGTGGTGAAACCATCGGGGTATGCGATTTTCAATGCTGATGATTCCCTGGTTCTTTCCTGTCTGGATAAAACAAGAGGGCGTCCAATTTTATTCTCAAGAGATCCGGAAAATCAGGCGCTTAAAACAAATTTTGAAAAGGGAAATCTGAATGTAACTATCAAAGACGGCGCCGTAATCATCCAAAAAAAAGGATGGACTTCAACTGTTGCCACCGTTATTGAAATTCCTATCACATTCGAGGGAAAAGCCGGGTTTAATATTGAGAATGTGTTGGCAGCAGTGGCCGCCTCAGCTGCACTAGGCCTCAATGAAGCCCAAATCAGAGCAGGATTGGTAAGTTTTAGCCCCTCCATTGGTCAATCTCCGGGAAGAATGAATGTCATCGATATGGGTGATTTTAAAGTGGTTGTTGATTATGGACATAATATTGGAGCGATTAACGCTACCGGTGACTTTATCAAAGGGTTGATGCCAGGCAGAAAAATTCGCATGGCCTCCGGCGTTGGCAATCGAAGACGAAATGATATTTTGGAATTTGGAATTGCACTTTCAAAGTACTACGATCATATTGTTCTTTGCGATCCGGATCCAAGAGAAAGAACCATAGGAGAAACCGCCCAAATTGTGAAAGAGGGGTTGCTAAAGGGTGGTTTTGAACCTGAGAGGATCACTTTGGTTATCGATGAGAAAGAAGCCACCAAAGTATCACTGGAGATGGCAAAAAAGGGGGATCTTGTGGTACTACAGGCAGACAATATTGCCCAGGTGATTAAAGACGTTCTTGATTACAAAGCAAAACTGGAAGGGGCACGCCGAACGTGAACGTAAGATCGTCCCTGCGCAGGGTCGCAATCATAATTCTGTTTTTGTTCCACCGAGTACGTTTGGTTCTAAGGGGTCTTGTTAAACACATCTGCACCCTTAGATTGATATTGAACCTTCCAAATTGCGTCTATGTAATCCCGCCAAACAAGGACATGTCTCTCTTCCACAGGAAACTACACCTTTTCGATCCGATAGAGCCCCGCGGTCGTCGTTTGCCCATTGATTACTTATTTCGTTCCATGGCAGAAGATCTGGGAGAGCGAGCCATCGCAGTTATCCTCTCAGGGATGGGGATGGACGGTACGTTGGGCCTCAAGGCCATTAAGGAAAAAGGAGGCCTGGGTTTAGTCCAGGAACCAGCCTCGGCAAAATTCGACAGCATGCCCAAAAGTGCTATCAACACGGGCTTGGTCGACGTGGTGGCCCCGGCGGAGGAGTTGTTCTTTGAAGCGATGGATTATCTTAAACATAAGTCCCAGATCAGTGTGTTAGAACAGGATCTGGAAGACAAAGACAGCAATGCTTTTGAAAAAATTGTCATCCTGCTGCGTTCGCAAACGGGACACGATTTTTCCCACTACAAGAAAACACTGTCTACCGCCGTATTGAACGACGAATGAGTATCCATCAAATTGACGATCTCGCAACCTATATCCGCTTCACACAGGAAAATCCCCAGGAACTTCAGGTGCTGTTCAAGGAGCTCTTAATCGGTGTGACAAGATTTTTCCGTGATTCTGAGGATTGGGAGCAATTGAAAGAACAGGCCATTGCGGAGCTATTTACTACACGCACGCCTGATCAACGGTTGCGGGCGTGGGTGCCTGGCTGCTCGACAGGGGAGGAAGCTTATTCCCGGGCGATTATTTTTAAAGAGGCGCTGGAATACGCCAAACCAGCCAAGAACTTTTCGCTTCAGGTCTTTGCCACCGATCTGGACAAAGATGCCATTGAAAAGGCCCGCCGGGGGTTCTATTCATCCAACATAACCTCAGATGTTTCCCCAGAACGATTAAGTCGCTTTTTCATCGAGGATGAAGGCGATTACCGGATTGGGAAAGAGATTCGTGATATGGTAGTTTTTGCCCCCCCAGAATATTATCATGGCTCCACCTTTTACCAAGATCGATATCATAAGCTGCCGCAACCTGCTCATCTACCTGACTCCAGAGTTGCAAAAAAAGCTCTTGGCTCTTTTTCACCATAGCTTAAATCAAGGAGGGCTCCTGTTTTTGGGTAACGTGGAATCAATCGGAGCTTTGACCGATCTTTTCGAGTCTTTGAAGGGAAAGTCCCGGATCTACAGACGAAAGGAATCCGTGCAGCATAAGGAGCTATTCCAATTCCCCTCGCCGGGGTTCCAAATTTCACCCGATGGGCTGGGTGCGCATAAAGCTTTGCCCAAAAAGCAGGAACCTGTCCCAAACATGGAAAATATGGCTAACAAATTGGTCCTGCAGCGATACTCTCCTGCCATTGTGCTGGTCAACAAAAAAGGAGATGTTCTTTATACCAGTGGCCGGGTTTGCAGATACCTGGAACCGGCAGCCGGCAAGGCAAACTGGAACATTTTTGTTATGATCCCAAAAAGCCTTTCCTACAAATTTAGCAGTTCCTTTCAGCAAGCAGTTACTGAAAATAGCACCATAGCACTGAAAAACGTGAAAATAGGAACCGAGGCTGAGAAGAAGGTAGTAGACATTACCATCGAGCTAATTAATGAGACTGAAATGTTGCAGGGTTTGGTCATGATTGTCTTTACAGATGTAAGAGCATCTGAAAAAAAGAAAGAAACGAGTAAAGCCAATCGTTCCTCTGCCCATAGTAAGCGTGAGGCTGAACCGGAATTAGAGCTGCAGATCTCATCAGGAACTGCAGAGTGTTCGCCAAGAGATGCAATCCTCCCAGGAAGAGCTCTTATCAGCCTACGAGGAACTGCAATCCACCAACGAGGAAATGACCACATCCCAGGAAGAATTGCAGTCTTTAAACGAAGAATTACAGACGGTTAACTACGAACTGCAAATTAAAGTAGATGAACTGTTTAGAACAAATAACGACATGAAAAATTTGCTTGAAAGTGTTGACATTGCTATCTTATTTCTAGATAATGCTCTTTGTGTGCGGGGCGGCCAATTACTGACATTGTATTTACTCTAGTCTACCCTGAACTGGTCACAGATGCCGAAGAAGTGCTGCGGATATTGGTATTTGTGGAAAAAGAGGTCACTTCCAGCAGTGGTCGCTGGTATGAAGTACGTATCATGCCATATCGCACGTTGGAAAATAAAATTGACGGTTTAGTCCTTATCCTTACAGACATCACTGCGTCTAAAGAACCGGACGCCGCTTTGCGACAAACCCAAGCTGGTTTGAAAAAACGCATAACCAATAAAGAAGCGGAGCTGAGCAAAACAAAGAAGAGACTGCAGTCAGAAACTAAGCAGAAAAATAAGAAGGAAGATTCCAATGAAACTATGAAATATGACGAGCCACCGGAGGGATCTTCATTAGCGGGAAAAAAACAAATCGGCAGAAGAACTGCGCCGCCGGGCAGAGAAACAATTACCAAAACAAATGCAAAAGGTAACCCCTCCTGCGACACTAGCAGAATTACAGCGAATTGTCCACGAACTGGAGGTGCACCAAATTGAACTGGAAATGCAAAACGAGGAGCTGCAGCAGGCACGCTCAGAGCTGGAATCATTTTTTGCCCAGTACACTGACCTATATGATTTTGCTCCCGTAGGCTATTTCACCCTAGGCATAAGCGGCTTGATTTTGCAAGTTAACTTGACCGGGGGCCGTATGCTTGGAGTAGATCGCTCCCGGCTGGTGAACCAGAACTTCTTACGGTTCATCACTGCTGTTTCTCGGTCTGTTTTTACCGCCTTCCTGGCAAAAATATTCAGTAGCCACGCCAAGGAAACCTCTGTGATTGGACTACAAAAAGAGGGGGGGGTGGTACGATTTTTGTCCATGTTGAGGCCAGAGTAAGCCAGGATGGGCGGGAATGCCGCACTGCCCTGATAGATATCACGGCACAAAAACAGGCGGAAGAATTGCTGCAGGAAAGCGAGCAAAAATTCCGCACCTTATTTGAAACCATGGCACAAGGTATTGTAATTTATGACCAGGATGGAAAAATCATATCAGCTAACCCAGCAACTGAGAGTATTCTGGGTCTAACGATAGATCAAATGCAGGCAAGATCACTAACAGACCTTTACCGGAGGGTTATCCATGAGGACGGAACTGATTTTCCGGAGGAAACACATCCATCCGCGGTAGCCCTTCGCATGAGAAAAGCAATGCACAATGTGGTTATGGGGGTCTTGTCACCAAAAACAGACCGTTTTATCTGGCTAAATATCAATGCGGTGCCGTAGTTTAAGCCAGGTGCAGATAGGCTGTTTCTGGTTTTTATAACCTTTGAGGATATCACTTTCCGTAAGCGCCTGGCGAGGTACAACCAGCTTACTGTTAGAGAAAAAGAAGTTTTTAAGATGTTGGCCAAGGGCCTCGGCCGTAAGATAATTGCGGAATCCTTGAACATAAGGCCAAAAAATGTGGATAAGCGCAGAGAGAACCTGATGGAAAAGCTAAACTTGCATGAGAAAGAGCAACTCATGCTGTTTGCCAAGCTGATGGGGCTATTGTAACCCTGAGGAAATCTATCTTAAAACAACTTTGCATATTTTTTAAAGCTCCAAAAAGCACGGGGCTTTGTACAGGGGAGATATCTTTTTTTTCCCTACCCCCGCTGTCGAGTATATATATCAAACTGCAAAAAGGGGTAGATTAGGTGGGGAAATTGTCCATAGTAATTTTTGCGTTGGCCTGCTATGCACACACACGTGCAGACGATAGGGTGTGCAAACTTTTTAGGGGAAATGGATGAAGATTTCTATTAAGTGTGGTATGGTTTGAGATTAAATAGTTTTCCCGTCAATGGTATAAAATTCCAGATTAAGGTTGTTGCAGAGCTCCTCCACAGGTGCGTGGAAGAAAACGCCCATTCTGCGTTGGATCAAAAGAAATACTAGCAGCGTTGATATACACCTTTGGTGGAACGCTTTGAAGCGGCCAAAGACGGATTGAAGAAATTTGACCGGAGTCCTGAAAAACAGTAAAATAAATTAGCGGGAGTAAAAAGCAATATTCTGGAGAAAGTTCTTTTTTTCGAGAACAGGAAGGGGAAAACAGGTATTCCCTGGGAAAAATTTTGGCATGCTTCAGGCTCCTTTCTCCAGGGGGTATTGGTTTTTGGCTAAATTATCATAACTCGGGTAGGTAGACTGATCATAGTTTCATTTAACTTAAAAAAACCAAGAAAAAAATAGGGAGGTAATAAAATGTCAGGGGTTATTGGAGTTTTCCAATCTCCCAACGGAGATGATGAACTGAATGATTTAGCAGTTCCCCTTAAATACCGGGGAGAAAAGATTATGCAACAGAAAGGAAAGGGTTATGCCCTGGGAACCATGTTCACCGAACATATGGACGGCTACCCGGGAATTCCTATTGTTCTTGAAGGGTACTGCCGGGCCAAGGAAAGCGGGGAACTCCTTCAGAAGAAAGAGCTGGAAAAAATGTACCTGGAATCTGGTCCCGAAATGCTCCACGATATTGAGGGTGAATTCATCCTGGCGATTTGGAATGGGGTTGATGATTACCTTCTGGCCCGGGACCGGATGGGAGTTAAATCACTGTATTACAGCAGGAAAAATGCATCCCTGTACTTTGCTCCCGAATTCAAGGCCCTGCTGGGGGTGGGTGGGGAGATTGACGAATTTCCTCCCGGCCATTTTTATCACCCTGCCCAGGGTGTTACCCGTTATTTCAAATGGCCCGATCAGCACAAAGGCCCGAAAATTGGTTCATTGGACCAGGAAAAAAAGAAATTGCGGCAGATACTCAAGGAAGAAGTTCGAAAAATGACCCAGACCGATAAAAGCTGGGGCCTTTATTTGAGCGGTGGACTGGATAGCAGTGTTGTTGCCTGTATAGCTGCAGAAATATATAATAAGCCGGTTGACGTTTTTACCGTGGGGATTAAAGGAAGCGAGGATATAGAATTTGCGCGGGAGGTTGCCGAAAGGATTGGAGCCCGCCATCATGTTTACACCTATGACCTTGAAGAAATGCTGGAAATTGTCCCCGAGGTTATTTATCACCTGGAAAGTTTTGATTCTGCTTTTGTCCGTTCTTCAATCCCCAATTACCTGGCGGCAAGGCTGGCCAGGGAACATGGAATGGAAATAATGCTTACCGGGGAAGGGTCCGACGAAATTTTTGCTGGTTATGATTACCTGAAAGATATTGAAAGCAGTAAAAAAATCAACAGCGAACTGCATAAGCTGGTAAAAAAAATGCACGGAACCGGCCTGGAAAGGGTTAACCGGATGAATGCTGCTTTTGGCATGGAATGCCGCCTGCCCTTTTTAGCTCAACACCTTGTGGAAAGGGTCATGAACTATCCCCTGGAATGGAAGTTAAAAGGGGACCAAGAAGGTGTCGATAAGTGGATCCTGCGAGAATGTTATACCGATGAACTCAGCGATGTTGCCTGGCGGGAAAAACAACAGTTTGACCAAGGTTCAGGTTCTTCAGGACTCCTGGAAAACTATGCTGACAAGCGGATCAGCGATGAAGATTATCACCGGGAAAGGGATCAGGCCGAAGTGGCCATCCGAACCAAGGAGGAGCTGATGTATTACCGCTTTTTCCGGGAAAACTTCCCCGAAAAAGTTGCCCCTCTGGTCGGGAGATGGGTATCATCAGGATAGAAATTTAAGAAAACCGGGCCCGCGGTGATTTTACCGCGGAACCCGGTTTTTTTTATAAATAAGCCTGCTGCTTTATTCTATTCCCCAGACCCTGACTGTTTGATCATAACTCCCGCTCAGGAGATAATGGCCTCCCGGGGACCAGTCCAGGGACATGATTCTATCGGTGTGCCCTTCCAGGGTGAGGGCAAGTTCACCTTTTTCAACATCCCAAATAAAAATTTCGCCTTTATTATTACCTGTAGCCAGGAATTTCGCGTCCGGGGAAGGCGCTACTGCCTGAACCCGGTTTTCATGTTTGAACTCCTGGTAGATGGTATCATTCCAGTCCCAGATAATAGCTAGGTTGTCACCGCCCCCGGCTACGAGGCGGTTGGGATTTTCAAACCAGTCCAGGGCCAGGAACCGGTCGGAGTGGGCATTGGGAGGGAAACGTTTCCCCCTCTCAAAAACCCAGCGGCTAACTGCCCCGGTATCATCTCCCGTGGCCAGGAGGAAAGTATCGGGATGCCAGGCAATCGCTCTGGGACTTTCCCGGTGGCGCAGGGTTTGAATTTTGCTCCAGTCGGCAGTATCCCAGATGGAAACCCGATCAGCAGCCGTTCTACCGGCCAGGTTTTTTCCATCCGGAGACCAGTCCAGGGATAGGATGCTGCCCTCGTGCCCTCTGATATCTTCAAGTAATTTCCCTGTTGTAATATCCCAGATTTTAATTGTGTAGTAGGAATCTTTAAACCGGGACACTCCTCCCCACCAGTTTCCCGTTGCCACTTTTTCGCCATCAGGGCTTCCAGGCCAGGGAATAGATCCTGTTCAGGTCGAGGCCGAAGCCTCTTGCAGTTAGGGAACGATAGAGGTTCCAGCTCCCTGTATTCCAGATTAAAAGGCGCTCGTCATTTCCGGCAGAAGCAAAGTACCCCCCGCCGGGAGACCAGGCTACCGAGGTTATCCCTGCCTGGTGGCGCCGCAGTGTTTTCAGGAGCTGGAAATCAGCTGCTTCGATGCGGGAAGGAATTGCTCCTTCTTCTTCCCCGTGAGGGAAGACCAGTTGAACGGGTCGGCTTTTTTCCAGGTAGATCTCTTTCTGGAAGGGAAAATACTTTTCCCCGTCAGTTATCCGGATAAGATGGGGGGGACCTTTTAAACGCATTTTTTCCCGGGGGTTACCGACCAGCCCTACGGAGTAATCTCCTTCAATTTCGATAAAAATCCCTCGGCCAGGGGAGCTGGTTTTTCCAGGGCTACTTCAAACATTTCAACAATTTCAGGCGGATCAAGGGTAAAATCAGCCTGCCAGATGTTGATCCCCTCATCAATCTCAATCTTTTCTTTTAGAACAATATCCTGAAAGTGGAACTCCAGTTTATATTCTCCCACGGGAAATTCCTCGATATTAATAGGGGTTTTCCCCAATTTCTGGCCCATCAGAAAGACTTTTGCTTCCCAGGAAGGGAAGCAGTGGACTTCCAGGGAACCCGTTCTCTGTCCGATAATTGAATTATCCCCGGCCATTAGGGCTTGAGGGAAAATCCCCAATAAAAGGAAAAAGCAAAGGGTTGGGATGAGTAATCGCATTTTTGATGCCCCTTTGCAAAAATTAATATTTTCCGGTTATTAGTTTTTGTTTAAATCCTGATCTTCATATCCATAACGAATAACATCGAATTTTCCGGTGTTTAGATCCAGGTCGTAAATATTAAAATTTGTCCTGAGATCTATTCCTTCGCGGTGGATTGCGAAATTAATGGAAGCAGAGCCCTGCGGTCCGGAAATTATCCGGTGAAAAACGTTACTGGGCCAGGTCAGCATGCAGCCACCTTCATAGAAGAGTTCACCGTTTTTCTTGATATAATCCGGTCCCACTTCAAATTTTTCCAGTTCCCCGGTTTGCATGGAGTATAGCTCTACAAAGCGAACTCCCTGGAGAACAACCAGGTTGTCTGCTTGATGAGTGTGCATGTACCAGGGGCGCTCGACATCACCCACTGGACCGGGAGAAAGGGCTTCCCTGGAGTGGATAACCCGGTCAATTGCACTTATTTGAGGAATTAAACCTAACGGGACCAGGTCGAATATTACCCCCGGAGTTTTTCGGAAAACGGGCATTTTTAAAATTCTGTAATGGTGGGCTTTGTCAGCAATTATTTTGGTATGAATGCTCATTAATTCTCCCCCCTTAACTATTATTTTGGTCTTGCATGGTTTTTTGACTTAACCACTTTTAGTGTACTGCTTTATCTTATATAAATTTCTTGATGGGTAGCGCTGTTTCCTGCAAAGTTGTAAACTTTAAAGAGGTGAAGGGGAGAGGGATATTATGATTTTTGTCGAAGGAAAAATTAAAAAGAGTACAGGGAGGCTAGCATGCATGATTTTATGGGAGTAATATTTTCTTTTATTTTTGTCTTTCTACTGATCGGTATAGCGGAAGTACTTAGAACAAAAAGATTTTTAAATCCAGCGATTACCAGGAAGCTCATCCATATCGGGGTGGGACACTGGATATTTTTTGCCCGGTTTTTAATTGGTTCGGGCTGGTGGGCTCTTTTGCCCCCGGCAACTTTTGTTGGTATTAATTACCTTTCTGGCAAGAAAAAGATTTTTAAGGCCATGGAAGGAACCTCTTCGTCAAACCGCGGAACAGTTTTTTATGCTCTTTCTCTTTTTATTCTGGTCTTTCTTTTCTGGGGAGAGGGAGAATTTCCTTTTTTGGCCGCGGGGATAATGGTAATGGCCTGGGGTGACGGCCTGGCGGCGATTGCCGGGAAAAAATGGGGCAAGAGAAGAATCCCTGTAATTCAGCATGTTAAAACCTGGGTTGGGACTTTGGTGATGCTGGGAACAAGTTTTTTGGCACTGGTTTTGATTTTATTTTTTTCTTTCTCCTGGAGCCCGGGAGAATTGTTTTATATAAGCTTGCTTACTGCACTGGGAGCAACAATCCTTGAAGCCCTGTTCCGCTCGGGATGGGACAACCTTTTTGTTCCCCTGGGGACGGCTCTGCTTCTTTTTTTCCTTGTAGGAGGTTAAAACATGCAGGTTAATATACTTCTAGCTATAGCAACCAGCTTAATTATCGCCCTAATAGCTTACAAAAAAAGGTCCCTTTCCAAAAGCGGTTTTTGGGGAGCAATACTGGTGGGGACGGTTATCATAAGTTTTGGAGGGTGGGTCTGGTTTTCCCTTCTGGCGATTTTTTTTATTTCTTCTTCTCTACTCTCCCGTTACCGAAAGGATGAAAAGAAAGAAACCGCAAATAAATTCGCCAAAGGAGGATCCCGGGATCTGGCACAAACCCTGGCCAACGGTGGCCTGGGGGCGCTCCTGGCAATTTTTAGTGCCCTGGTTTCCAGTCCTTTATGGTTTGGGGCATATCTCGGGACGATGGCTACAGTCAACGCGGATACCTGGGCTACAGAACTGGGCATTTTAAGCCGCAAAATTCCCCGTTTGATTACCAACGGGGACCGGGTTCCACCCGGAACAAGCGGAGGAATTACCCGGGCAGGCTTCCTGGCTTCCGTATCGGCTTCCCTTTTGATTGGATTTACTGCCCTGGCCGGCCTTTTTATCCAGACCGCAAGCTTTAGGAACCACTTCTGGGTAATCGGCGCGGCCCTTTTAGGGGGAACCTTAGGGGCTCTGCTGGATAGTTTTCTCGGGGCAACCAGGCAGGCAATGTTTTACTGTGAAATCTGCGGGGAAGAGACTGAATTGCCAGTCCACTCCTGCGGAAACAATGCATTTAAAATAAGGGGTTTTAATTGGTTGAATAATGATGGTGTTAATCTTGCCAGCAGTTTTTTTGGAGCTACGCTTGGAGCGCTGGGAGCGTTTATCTGGGGATAGTGGGAGAATAAATAAATGAGCAAATAGAGTTAGGGATTATTTTTTTCCACTTTCCCAATTTTTGTTATAATTTCCGCTACAAGTTTTTTTTCTGCTGGGGTAAATGTAACAGGGAAAACGGTGTCTAAATCGTCTGTATTTTCTGCAACTTCAAGCCAGGTTTCCTGGGAGAGGTTTTCCAGAATTCCAGTTATTCCATGCAGTTCTTCTAAAAATTTCTGGAGTTCATTTTTAATATAATCTTCCCCGGTCATCGTTTTAATAACCTGGCCGGTAAATTCAATCCCGGTCGGAAGGGAGTAGTATACATTTGCCTCAGCCAGAACAGTGTTTTCCTTTTCAGAATACTGGATGATGGTCTTAACTGAACAGGGAAAGGTTATGATTTTTTCCAGCACTAAATCCGCAGAGAAAGAAAATTTTTTGTTTCCCCAAGCATATATGGTAAGGGTGCTTTCGGGTTGAATGGTCCTGCGGCTTTGAACGGAAAAAGAATTGTTTTCCCGGGGAAGAAAAATAAACCCCCGATCTTTTTCTTTAAGGAAAACTGTTAATAGTTTTCCTAGTAGAGAAAAATTTTCAGGGTTGAAAAGTTTCTGATAAACTATAAAAGAAGAGGCAGGGTATTCTCGAGTAAATTTTAGTTCTCTTTTTTCCGATTGTTCAGTGGCAAAAATAGCCTGAGAAAAAGCTGCTGATAATAATAGAAATATAATGATTGATGAAACAAGCAGGCGTAACATAGAAAGCGCCCTTTCTTTTAATTAAAAGGATTATTAGTTGTGGAATTAATCTTTTTTAATATTTCCCCAACCAGATTTTATTCCTCTGGACTCAAGGAAATGGGGAAAACAAGGGATGCAAGATTTTCTTCATCTTCAACAACTTCATTCCAGGTTTCAGGAGAAAAACCTTCCAGCTTTATTGCTAAAAAGAAGAGGTCGTCAAGGAATTTGTTCAGTTCATATTAGATTAGTTTTTTTCCCGAGAAAAATATGATGAGGCTATTAATTCCCGAAAATGTTCGGGGGAGAGAATAAATCACGCATCCCCTTGTCAGAATGGAATCGATTTCCCCGGAGAAATTTACGTTAACTTCAACAAATGTATTGAAGGCGATCAGTTATTTTAGAAGGGAATCGGCTTCAATAGAAAAATTAAATTGCTTTCATGGAAGGTTTTGCTGGTTAAAAAACTCCCTTCCTGGATTATATCTGCTCTTTTGGGGGAAAAAGAGTCAGCAGTTTACCAAGGAGGGGGAATAAATCGGGGTTAAATTATTCGTCATAAACTAAGTAAAAACTGGGAGGATAGGTCCGGGTGAAGTTTAACTGGCATTGTTGACGAGCCCCTGCTTCTATAGGGTAAGCAGTTAAGAAAAGAAAAACAGATAATAACAGTAAAAAATATTTTCCCACTCCCATCCAGCTCCCCTCTCTTTTTTTATTTTACCTCATCTAAAGTTTTTGTCCAGTATTTTCCGGGTTTAGGATATACAGGGGAGGAAATGGGTTAAAAAAGTTTAAACATTTAATCAGGGGGTGTTTCAATGAAACTGGAGGATGTAATACAAAAGAACTCAGAAAAAGTAAAAATTGCCAGAAAAGAAATCAAGTCTTTGTCAGTGAAAAAAGAACTTGAACTTGCAGAACAATTTAATGTTGGCTCCAGAGCAATTCAGATTAAATCCCTTGAGTTGGGTATCCTACCTTCCAGATATCTCCGCAATTACGGAACGGTCGGAATTTCCGGCCAGCAAAAACTATTAAAAGCAAAAGTTGGAATTGCTGGGGCAGGAGGGCTGGGAGGTTTTTTGATAGAAATTTTAGCCAGGATGGGTGTGGGAGAGCTGGTGGTCCTGGATAAGGATATTTTTGAGGACAATAATTTAAATCGGCAGATTTTTTCCCGGGAAAAGAATCTTGGTCGGAGTAAAGTAGGAGCAGCTGAAGAGAGAGTAAAAACGATAAATAGCGGGGTTATTTTTTTCGGGAAAAAAGTAGAAATGGGAGAAAAAAATGGGATTGATTTTTTTGCCGGGTGTGAGGTTGTCTGTGATGCCCTTGACAACCTATCCTCCCGGTTGCTTCTCCAGAATATTTCCCGAAAACTAAAAATACCCATGGTTCACGGAGCCATAGGTGGTTATTGCGGCCAGGTAATGACAATTTTCCCCGGCGACCGGGGTCTGGAAGATATCTACCCCACCAACCAGGAAAACATCCCGGAAAAATTCAGTGAAGAAGAAATGGGTAATCCTTCGGCTACACCGGCAATGGTTGCTGCCTGGCAGGCCCAGGAGGTAGTAAAAATAATCCTGGGAGAGGGAGACCTTTTGCGTAATCGGATGCTTTTTTTCGATGCACGGCTGGGCCGGGTTGAAATGATCCAGTTTGACCGAACTTAAGATGGGAAATTATATAATGAACTTGGTGGCTTTACTATTCGTAAATCAAGCTGCAGGGAGGGCTTCTATTGGACAAAAAACCGCTGGAAGATATTGTAGTTCTTGACCTGACCAGGGTTCTTGCCGGACCCTTTTGTACAATGCTCCTGGCTGACCTGGGGGCAGAGATAATTAAGGTGGAAAGGCCTGAAATAGGGGATGATGCCCGCCATTATGGGCCATTTCTCAAGGGGAAAAGCGTCTATTTTATCAGCCTGAACCGGGGTAAAAAAAGTATCGTCCTGGATTTAAAAAAAGAAAAAGACCGGAAAAGGCTCCTGGGAATGCTGCCCGGGGTTGATGTCCTGGTGGAAAATTTCAAACCCCGAACCATGGATAGACTTGGGTTTGGCTACGAAAACCTGCGGGAAATAAATCCCGGCCTGGTTTATGCCAGTTCATCGGGATACGGTTATTCCGGGCCCGAATCCGGGAAAGCAGCCTACGACATGATTGTGCAGGGGAGAAGCGGAATCATGAGTATAACGGGTGAGCCGGACGGGCCGCCCGTTCGAGTGGGCATGTCCATCGGGGATATCAACGCCGCCCTTTTTACTGCCCTGGGGATCAGCACAGCCCTTTTCGCCCGGGAAAGAACCGGAAAGGGACAGCGGGTTGATGTAGCAATGTTTGATTCCATGGTGGCGATCCTGGAAAACGCTATAGCCCGGTATTTTGTTGATGGAAAGCCGCCGGGGCCTCTAGGGACAAGGCACCCATCGATAACCCCCTTTGAAGCATTCAGGGCAAAAGATGACTGGGTTATTATCGCAATAGGTAATGATAAATTGTGGTGCCGTTTTTGCCGGACCATGGGTCGGGAAGATTTAATAGAAGATCCTCGATTTAGGACCAATGCCCTGCGGACTGATAATTACAGGGAGTTAAAACCAATCCTTGATGAATTAATAGGCAGGTATCCAGCGGCGAAATTAAGGACTCTCCTGGAAGAAAACGGGATCCCTAATGGTTCCATCGATTCTGTTGACAAACTTTTCTCTGATTTGCAGCTGGAAGCCCGCAATATGCTTGTTGATATAATGGATCCTGACCTGGGGCCAGTAAAAGCCGCGGGAAATCCAATCAAAATTTCCTCCCTACCCGATAGCAATCAAAGGAGCGCGGCTCCGGAACTAGGGGAGCATACCGCTGAAATTCTTAAAAGATTTGGCCTGGAGTAATAACTGGTTCGCAGAAAAAGTTAGTTTTGAAAGTTTAATTTCAGTTTTCTGGAGGAGGTTACCTGAAAGTGAGCACCAAGTTTAAAATTTTTATCTTAATTTTCACTGTCCTGCTCATCAGCCTGCAGGGCTGTAATCATGCACAAACAGGAGAAAATTCACAGGAATGGCCTGAAGAAAAAACCTTATCCATTGAAATTGAAGGTATGGAGGAAGAAATTGAAGCAAGGTTATTTACCGATAAAGAAATTGGGATTAAAACCTACTATCCCGCCCACATGGAAACCGTTATCAACCCGGGGGAAGTCTGGTTTTATTATTCGTGGAATGGAGAGATAAACGAGAATGCCTATGTAAGATTCTCCTGGGTTGACCCTGGAAAAGCGCAGGATTCCGGGGAAATAGCTTCTGATCCGGAATGGATATTCCCGGAGGAAGGCTGGCAATTAAGAGAGGAAAGTTCAGGTTCGGATGAATGGCAGGAGAGGGTTTATCTCTTTTCCCATGCGGATCTGGGCCGGGCAGCCCTGGTTGAACTGGGCAGGGACAGCCAGGGAAAAAGTTTTATCTTTGTAACCCAGTACCAGTACGAATACGGAGACGGTATCTTTCCCCGGGCCCGGCTGATCAAGGAGAATTTTTGCTGCCTGAAAAAAAACGAGTACCTTCTAAAAATGGATCCGGAAAACTCAGATTGAGCTCGTGAAAATTATCAAAACCAAACAAGGAAGGTGTTAGCGGTGAAAATTATTGATTGGGGTCCTGACCTCAAGGTGAGTCAGCTCTGTTTTGGCAGCCTGGTAATGGGACCGTTACAGAGAGATATTCCCCCGGAAAAAGGAGCAGAGGTAATCAAGACCGCCCTGGATAAAGGGGTTAACTTTATTGATACCGCACAATCCTACCGGACCTATGAACATATCCGACTTGCGATAAAAGATAGGACAGATAAAATTTACCTTGCAACAAAATCTCACGCTAAAGGATATGCGGAAAAAGAAGAAGCGATAAAAGAAGCCCTGGAAAAAATGGAGGTTGACCATATCGATGTATTTCACCTGCATGCTCCCCGGGCAACTCCAGATGTTTTCCGGGAGAGAAAAGGCGCCCTGGAGTGCTTGCATGATTACAAGGAAAAGGGGATTATCGGCAGGGTGGGGATAGCCACTCACGCCGTTCCCGTAGTGAACGCCTCAGCGGAAAGAGAGGACATTGATATTGTCTTTCCCATTATTAACCTGGCCGGGATGGGGATACTGCAGGGAAACCGGGTGGAGATGGAAAAAGCAATTGTGAAGGTTAATAAGGCCGGTAAACCTCTATATGCCATGAAGGTATTCGGAGGAGGTAACCTCATGCAGGAGAGGAAAAAAGCGGTAGATTATGCGCTTTCTGTCCCGGGAATAGAGGTGCTTGCAATTGGAATGGCCAGTGCAGAAGAAATTGAGGTAAATATTGGACTCTTAAAGGGAGAGATCGACCAGGAAATGCTGGAGAGGACCGCAGGTCCCGAGAAGATGTTAAAAATATTGAATTTCTGTACTGGATGCGGGACCTGTATAGAACACTGCCCCAGTGAGGCCCTGGATTTGGCAGGTGAAAAATGCGAGGTGGACCGGGACAAGTGCATTCTCTGCGGCTACTGTGCTCCCCACTGCCCGGAATTTGCAATTAGAGTTGTATGATAAATTTTTATACACAAGGAGGAATAAAAACCTAAGGGATCAATGGATCTGATTTAATTTAAAATGAAAAATATTTAAGTGGTGAATTTCCAGTTTGATTTTTCGCTTGACTGGAAATAAACTAAAAATCAAACCGGCCCTGGGCCGGTCTTTGTTTTGTAGTTATTTTAAGCAGGAATAACAGGGAAAAATTGGGATTTGTTAAGGCTTATAACCTTAACATAACTGATAAAAATTCCTGTTAATGGTATAATTAATTAAAACTTAACGAATTGAAATTCCCTTTAAAAGGGGAATAAAAAAACCTATAAACAGCAAACACGAATCAAAAAACTTTAATTGGGTTACTTTCCCTTCCCTGTTTTTCCAGGGGCAGGTTGGTAATAAAGAAAAAATCTTTATTTGATGGGGAAGGAGGTTGAAAGATGAAAAAGCTAATGATTTTGCTGGTTTTAGTGGTAATGGTTCTTTCCTTTGCAGTAACTGTTTTGGCAGCTCCTGGTGGAATGCCCGCAGCGCATGAGCCTGATGGTGGGATTTTCGGAGGACTTGTATCCGGTCTGGCTCAGGAAGATCCTGGATTTTTAGCAGC
>Ga0207421_10000580_pt1 | contig 47431 bp, 45 predicted proteins | sample SodLakKL_010_SED_4_FD_187542 | JGI IMG/M metagenome (GOLD analysis project Ga0207421, IMG submission 187542) | Alkaline sediment microbial communities from Lake Tanatar, Kulunda Steppe, Russia - 8KL_010_SED (SPAdes) (version 2) | ecosystem: Environmental > Aquatic > Non-marine Saline and...
CAGCGCGGGCTCATCCGTGCCCGTGGCTTCCCCGTCTTCCATCCCGATGCTCCGCAGATGGTCGAGGCGCACCTCTTCTTTTCGCTCCAGCCGCTCCGGCGTGCTCACGTACGCCAGGTACAGCGGCCAGCCCTGCGTGGTGGTGCCGTACTGCTCCAGCGCTACCTGAGCGGAGTTGGCCGCCACGTGCTCCACGTACGCCTGTACGCGGTGCTGCGGCGTGAAGCGCTCGCCCAGCTCATACCCGAGAAACGCGGCAGGGGACTGCAGGTCGTCGGCCGACTGCGCATGCGCCGGGACGGCAATGAGAAGAAGGGTAAGCGCGGCAAAGAGGGTAAAGCGAGCGTAGCGAAGCAGCATGAGCAGGTCGTAGAGCTAAACGTACACGAAAGGGATCACCGGAACGAACGGCGCGCGAGTCTCTGCAAAGGTAGCGTATTCACACACAGGGTGCAATCCGTGCGTGTCCGGTCATCGCGCTACTTTTCGTATGTAGCAGTGCCCCTTCAGCCCACACGTTCGTACATCGTTCAATCAGTTTAGCTCTATTATGAAGTTTTTTGCTCAAGCATCCACCTTCGTCGTTTGTGTCGCGCTCCTCTTCGGGCTCAGCGCCTGCGACGATTCCACCGGTCCAGACGCCCCCACCCCGGGCTCCTTTGAAGCACAGGCCGAAGTAAACGGCGAGACGTTTAACTTTAGCGCCAATGCCTTCTTTGCTGCAGGCGAAGACCTCGAAAGCGATGAAGCCGGCATGGGGGTCATTTTCACAACCCTCGATACCTGTGCACCTGACGAGGACGAAATGATCAGCCCGCCGTATGCCGTTCTCGTACGTGAAGATGTACGCCCCGGCACGGGCACCTACCCCCTTGGCTCTGCAGAAGAGGAGGAGATAGGCGATGAGTTTGTCTTCTTCTGGATAGACGGAGCGACGCCTGCAACATCATCGGTTATCTCTTCTGAGAGTGGCACGGTGACGGTAGAGACTTCCTCCGTGGATACCTTTGCCGGAAGCGTAGAAGGTGAGGTGCAGGTGATAACCGCAGGCACAGGAGAGACGGAGACCGGCACCCTGTCGGTTTCCTTCGAGGCCACAGCCTGCCCCGACCTCTTCATCCCTCAACCAGGTATGTAAAGTTCGACAGGGCCGTCGCTGACGGTCCGACCATGCCAGCGACACGCCGTGCGGGCGCGCTCGATATCTTGTCAGGCGCGCCCGTCTGCATATCAGCGATCCGTGGCGCGCACGCAGGTCAGCCTGCAGGGGGTACATGCCCGGCGGTCATTCGCACATGTCCCTGGAAGTCGTTTACTTTAGCTGGGCCGTGCCGTAGATTCGACGGTCTGCTTCAACTGTACTGTGCTTATTCTATCTCGACTGATGATTTCGCTTTCTTCTACGTTCCACACGCCCGCGTCGCTCGCAATGGCGCTGCTCCTCGTGTTCTTCCTGATGTCCGCCTGTGACGCCGTTGACGACCCCGCGCTTGATGAGGAGGCCGCCGACCTCGTCCTACTCGATGGCCGCATCGTAACGGTCGACGACGATCAGCCCGAAGCCGAGGCCATCGCCGTCTCAGGCAACGAAATCACCGCCATCGGCACATCGGACGAGATTCGCGCCCTCGTGGGGTCGGATACCGAGGTGATAGAGCTGGAGGGCCGCCTTGCGATGCCCGGCTTCATCGAAGGCCACGGCCACTTTCTGGGCGTTGGCGAAACGCAGATGCAGCTCAACCTGCGCGACGTCGCCAACTGGAGTGAAATCGTCGACATGGTAGAGGAGGCCGCCGCGGAAGCCGCGGAGGGCGAGGTCATTCTCGGCCGCGGCTGGCATCAGGAGGACTGGGACGAGCGGCCGGACCCGGAGGTGGACGGTCTGCCGGTGCACGAGGCGCTGAGCGCCGTTTCGCCGGACAACCCGGTGGTGCTCACGCATGCCAGCGGGCACATGCGCTTTGCCAACGCCGAGGCCATGCGCATCGCGGAGGTCACCGTGGACACGCCCGATCCTGAGGGCGGCGAGATTGTGCGGGATGCCGACGGGAACGCCACCGGCGTCTTCCGGCAGAACGCGCAGGGCCTCCTCAGCCCGGCTACCGAACGCTGGGACCCCGACGTATCGGAGCTGGCAGCGATGGCTGCACAAGAGGCGCTCTCCAAGGGCGTCACCACCATCCACGATGCTGGGACGCCGTTCTCGCGGCTGGCGGAGCTGCGCGAACTGGCTGAATCCGGTGAGCTCGACATCCGCCTCTGGATGATGGCGCGCGACTCGAATGAAAACCTGCGTGAGAACCTGGCCGACTTCCGCGTGAACCGCCTCGGGGAGGACCGCCTCACCATCGGCGGCGTCAAGAAAGCCATCGACGGTGCCCTCGGCACGCACGGCGCCTGGATGCTGGAGGCCTACGCCGACCGCGACGCGCACGCGGGCTTCAACACCACGTCCATGGACGATCTCGAAGAAGCGGCCCGCCTGGCGCTGGCGCACGACTATCAGATGGCTATCCACGCCATCGGCGACCGCGGCAACCGCGAGACGCTCGACCTTTACGAGCGGCTCTTCGACGAGGAAGGCGTGAACGGCGCCGACCTCCGGTGGCGCATCGAGCACGCGCAGCACCTCCACCCCGACGACATCGACCGCTTTGCCGCGCTGGGCGTGACGGCCTCCATGCAGGGCATCCACGCCACCTCCGACGGCCCCTGGGTGCCGCAGCGCGTGGGCGAGGAGCGGGCCCGCGAGGGCGCGTACGTCTGGCGCTCGCTCCTGGACAGCGGCGCGCTCGTCACCAACGGCACCGACGCCCCGGTCGAAGACATCGACCCCATCGAGAGCTACTACGCGATGGTAACCCGCCACATGGCCGACAGCACCAATTTCTTCGAGGAGCAGGCGCTGACCCGTGAAGAGGCGCTGCGCTCGTACACCATCAACAACGCCGTGGCCGTCTTCGAGGACGACATCAAGGGCTCCCTCACCCCCGGCAAGCTCGCCGACATCGTCGTGCTCTCCGATGACATCCTGTCCATCGACGCCGAAGACATCCCAAACGCCCAGGTGGACGTCACCATTCTGGGTGGGCGCGTAGTGTATGAGCGGGAATGACGTTCGGCGATGGCATAGGTCCGTAGCGTTGACCGGCCGGTCAACGCTACGGTGAACCGGCGGAACCCTTCAGGCCGCGTTCACCCCTCCTCCCACAGCCCCAGCAGGCGGCGCACGGCGATCATCTGGCCGACGTGGTAGGCGTTGTGGTCGGCGACCAGCAGCGCCTCGCGGAGGAAGGTGTGCCCGTTAGAGGCGTGCGGGATCTCGGCGAGGAGGTCGATGTCGGGGTTCTCTACGAGGGCCACCATCGCGCTGAGGTCGCGGCGGAAGGCAATGACGCTATCGGCCCAAGCCATCTGCGTGTCGGGCGCGGCGGCATCCGGCCAATAATCATCCGGCCAGGCGCCGGCCGTGTAGTCGGGCTCGCGGCAGTAGTCGAGAATGTCGCGCTGGGAGCGGCGCATATGCTCCAGCAGGTGCCAGAGCGAGTACGGCAGGCCGTCGGGCACCTGCCCGTAGGCCTCGGCGGGAAGGCCTTCCACCACGTCATCGAACGTGGCGTGGGCCTTACGCCATTGTAAAAGGTCGGCGACGTGGGCGCGGAGGGCGGTGGGAGTAGACAAAGCAACGCCGAAGTCGATGGGAAGAAACGGCAGGGGTATGCACACGGACACACCTCAGCGAGGTTCGGCAGATCGCACGCGCCCCGGGCTCACTTGTAGCGCGGGTACTTCTTCTCCGGCGCCTCGGGCTCTTGATGGCGCACATCCGCCCGATAGATCTCCAGGCGGTGCTCGTCGTCCACCTTATCCCACTGCTTCAGGATGTACTCCACGGCCTGGTGGGGACTCCGATGGAAGTGGTCTTCGCCCAACTCTTCGTACAGCCCCGACCGTTTTACCACATCGCGCACCGGCCCGATGAGGCCCGTCAGGTGCAGCGCAATGTCCGACTTCCGCAGCTCGCGCGCGATCTCCTCCAGCGACTCCACGGCGGTGGTATCCAGGTCGTTGATGCTCATGCCGTCTACAATCACCGCGCGGATCTGCCGGTCTTGCGCCTCCTGCCGCTCCAGGATGCGCTTCTTGAAGAAATCAGCGTTGATGAAGGAGAACGACGCATCCACGCGCATCATCAAGATCGACTGAATGGCCTCGGCTTTGTCCGTGCGCTCCATGTCGCGAAAGGACCGGGTGCCCGGCAGATGACCCAGCTCCACCACATTGGGCCGGCCGTAGCGGTACATTACCGCAAGCGTAGAGGCGCCAATGCCCAGCAGGATGCCTTCTTGGATACCTACAAGCAGCGTCGTGAAGAAGGTAAACAGGGCGATGTACCCATCCCGCTGCTTGGCCCGGAAGAGGTAGCGCAGCTCCTTGATATCCACCAGCCCGGCCGCCGCCACGATGATGATAGCGGCCAGCACGGCCATGGGCAGGTAGAAGAAGAGTGGCGTGAGGAAGAGGAGGGTCAGCCCCACAAGCACGGCGGCAAATACGTTCGAGAGCGGGCTCTTGGCGCCAGCCCGGTCGTTCACGGCCGTGCGGGAGAAGCTACCCGAGATGGGGATGGCGCGGAAAAGGCTCCCCAGCAGATTGGAGGCGCCCACCGCCACCAGCTCGTGGTTGGCATCAATCGAGTACTTGTAACGCGAGGCGTAGAGGCGCCCCAGCGAGGCCACATTCATGAACTGCACGAGCGCCAGCGTGATGGCCGTGGGCAGCAGCACCCGCATATCCTCAAAGCCGAATGCCGGCAGCGCGATCGGCGGGAGGCCCTCCGGGACGTCGCCCACGATCGCCACGTCTTGCTGGTCCAGCTCCATAACGTAGGCTACGAGGATGCCACCGATGACGACGACCAGCGCCCCTGGAATGACGGTTGGCCAGCGGTCCAGCACCAGCAACACAAACACCGTACTGAGGCCAATGAGCAGCGTCAGCGCGTGCACCTCGCCCAGCCGCCCACCGGCCTCCCACAGCAGCAGCACGATGTACTGCGTGTGCCCCAACTCTATCCCCAACAGCGTCCCCAACTGACTGAACGCGATGATGAGCGCAGCGGCACTGGCAAATCCCGTCACCACCGGCCGGGCCAAAAAGCCTACCAGAAAGCCCAGCCGCATCACCCCCATGCCAATCTGGATGAGGCCCACCATAGCCGCCAGCAAAATGGCCAGCCCGATGAAGCGCTCCGTGCCCATTTCGGCGATGACGCCCACCCCCGCCGCAATGATGAGCATGTCGATGGCGATGGGGCCAACCGCCAGCTGCCGCGAGGTTCCCAGCAGCGGGTAGATGAGCAGCGGCACCAGCGACGCATACAGCCCATAGATGGGCGGCACCCCGGCGATTACCGCATAGGCCATGCCCTGCGGGATGAGCATGATGCCCACTGTGAGGCCGGCACGGAGGTCACTGGCCAGGTCCGCCGTTTCGTAGGACGGCAGCCATGCGGCAATGGGAAAAGCCTCTTGGAGCCACGCCACCAGGCGGTCGGGCATTGGAAGGCGCGGGGTGGGTTGGTGTAGCAACAGAATCGAACACGATGGCTCTCCCTGCAGATGACCCAGATTGGGAAACGTTCCAGCCGACCAACAGCTACACGCCCCAGAAGGCATAGATACCGACAGCGGTGACCACCGCCAGCAACAGTTGCAGCAGCGCCCCAACGCGGAAGAAATCACCAAAGCGGTAGCCGCCCGGGCCGTACACCATCAGGTTGGTCTGGTACCCCACGGGCGTCAGCATGGCGGTGCTGGAGGCAAACGTCACGGCCAGCACAAAGGCAAACGCGTTGGCGTCGATCAGGCCGGCCGCGCTCACGGCCACGGGTATCATCAGCACCACGCTGGCGTTGTTGCTGATGATGTTGGTGATGAGGGCGGTGAACAGGTAAAACACAAACAGCAGCACGACCGGCGGCCAGTCGACGGCGTAGTAGATCGTCAGCTGCGCCAGCCACTCGGCGCCACCGGTCCGCTCCAGCGCAATGCCCAGCGGAATCACGCCGGCCAGCAGAAAGATCACGTTCCAGTCCACGGCCGGATACACCTCGTTGGGGCGGAGGCAGCCGGTGGCCACCATCAGCACCACGCCAATGAGGGACGACACCACGATGGGCATGAGGCCCGTTGCAGCGGCGATCACCACCCCGGCGACGATGCCCAGCGCCATTGGCACCTTGTCCGACCGAAAGTCAGGGGGGTCCACCTCCTGCGTCACGATGAAGTTGCGATCGGTGCTGAGCCGCTGGATGGCGTCGTCGGACGCCTGCACCAGCAGCGTGTCGCCGCCTTCCAGCTGTACCTCTTGCAGGCTTTTGTGGATGATGCCGCTGCCCCGCCGGATGGCCAGCACGGTGGCCTCAGCCTGTGCCCCAAGGCCGGCTTTAGCCAGGGTGCGCCCCACCACCTCCGTTTCGGAGAGCACCACCACCTCAATGAGCGCCCGACCCGGCTCCTCCGCGTCAATGTCTCGCTTCTTCATCTCCCGCTGCGTGGCCACGCCCAGCCCTTGCATCCCCATAATCTCGATCAGGGTTTCCCGGTCCGTACGCACCAGCAGCACATCGCTGGGGCGCAGCTCCTTGCTGCCCAGCGGCCCGGTGAAGGTTTCGCCATCCCGGCGCATCCGCACGATTTCGATGTCGAGATCCAGCTGCTCCGTCGCTTCCGCCACTGACTGCCCGATCAGCGGAGAGCCCTGCAGCACGATCACCTCGGTCAGGTATGCGGCCATCTCGAACGTCTCCATCGGGTCCTCTTCCGGCTCAATCCGCGCCGGCGTCAGCCGCCATCCAATGAGGAGCAGGTAGGCAGCCCCTACCAGCAGCAACAGCGCACCCAGGTGCGTAAACTCGAACATGCTGAACGGCCGGTCGAGCAGGCGCGCGGACACATCGCTCGCCAGCAGGTTGGTGGACGTGCCGATGAGCGTCAGCATCCCCCCGATCATGGACGCAAAGGACACCGGGATCAGGTACTTCGATGGCGACGTGTTGGTCTTTTTCGCGATGTTTACCACCATGGGAATCATCATCGCCACCACCGGGGTGTTGTTGATAAACCCCGCCGTGCCCCCAGAAAGGCCCACCAGGGCCGCGAGCTGGCGCTTCGGTTTGCCCTGCGTGAGGGTGATGATCCGATCGCCGATGAGCTGTAGCAGGCCCGTCCGCCGGATGCCCTCACTCAGGATAAACATCGCCAGCACGGTAATAGTGGCTGTGCTGGCAAACCCCGAAAGACCGCCCTCCACGCCAACCTCGGTCCACGGCTCCAACAGGATCACCGCCACCATAAGGCCGATGGCTGTCAGGTCAATGGGAATGACCTCGGTGACGAACAGAAGCAGGCCCACGAGAATGATCGCAAACACCACCAGCATGCCCATCGTCACGTCGGGCACATCGACGGCAGTGGCGGCGAGAACGTAGAGCGCGGGGAGCAAAGCGGGCAAAGGGTAGAGAAGACGGCAGCTACGCGACCTCGGCCGTGTCGGCACGGGCCGCTTCGGCAGAGGTGGAGGATAGACGGACATCCTTCGCCTTGAGTTGCAGCTTGGTCACGCCACGAAAGGTGTTTTCCTCGATGCTGTAGACGAGGTCGAGCGGCTGTCCCTCGGCAAACCCTTGTTGCAGATCCGGCAACGCATCGCCCAGGCCAAAGCCGATCACGTCCATGGTCGGGCCGCGCGTATCGGGCGTCGGCTGCACGGTGAGCTTGAGGTGGGCGTCGTCTCGCCCTACGGCGCGGGGCGGTCGCGCCAGGCCCAGGCCGCGCGAGAGAAACACCGGCCGCATGTTCTGCGGGCCAAACGGGCCAAACTGCTTCAGCACAGCCCAGAAGCGGTCGTCGATGGCGGTGAGATCCAATTCGGCGTCGATTTCGAGCGCCGGCACCAGCATCTCAGGCGTGGCTACCGCTTCCACCGCGTCGTTGAGGCGCTCGCGGAAGGCCGGCACGTCGGCCTCGCGCAGCGTCATGCCGGCCGCATAATCGTGCCCGCCAAACTTCACGAGCAGGTCTTCGCACTGCGTAAGCGCATTGTAGATGTTGACGCCCACGATGGAGCGGGCGCTGCCCTTCACCTCATCGCCGGAGCCGCTGAGCATGACGGTAGGCCGGTAAAACCGCTCCACGATGCGGCTGGCCACAATGCCGATGACGCCCTGGTGCCATTCCTCGTCGTGCAGCACGATGGCGTGCCGGTGCCGACCGCTGAGGTGTGTCTCGGCTTTCTTCACCGCCGCGTCGGCCGTTTCCCGGTCGATGGTGCGGCGTTTTTTGTTGATGCCCTCCAGTTCTTGCGCCAGCGCGCGGGCCTCCGAAAGGTCATCGGCCAGCAGCAAGCGCACGGCGCGCTCCGCATCGCCCAACCGCCCGGCGGCGTTGATGCGCGGCCCGATGGTGAAGACGATCCGGCCAGACGACATCGTCGACAGGTCAAGGTCGGCCACCGACGCCATCGCCTGGATGCCGGTCCGGCGGGTCTCCGCCAGGCGCTCCAGCCCCGCTCGCATCAGCACCCGGTTTTCGCCGCGCAGCGGCACGATATCGCTGGCGGTGGAGATGGCCAGGAGGTCAAGGTAGGCATGCGCTTGTGACGGGTCCTTTTCCAGCGCTTGCAGGGTCGCCTGCGCCAGCTTAAAGCCGACGCCGCAGCCCGAGAGCTCTTTGAACGGGTAGGTGCAGCCAGGGCGCTTGGGATCCAGGACGGCCAGCGCGTCGGGCGGGGTGGTACCGGCGGTGTGATGATCGCAAATGATGAGGTCGAGGCCCTGCTCCTTCGCGTAGGCGGCTTCCTCCACCGCTGTGATGCCACAATCCAGCGCAATGATGAGCGCGGCGCCCCGCTCCACCGCTCGGTCGATGCCGGCCTTGTTCAGCCCGTAGCCGTGCTTGAACCGGTTAGGGATGAAGAACGAAGCCTCCACGCCGTGCCCGCGCAGGAAGCTTGTCATGAGCGCCGTAGCGGTGGTGCCGTCCACGTCGTAGTCGCCATACACCAGCACCCGCTCGCCCTCCGTGATAGCCTGCGCCACGCGTGCCGCCGCCACGTCCATATCCAGCATCAAGAACGGATCATGCAGCGCTTCCATGGACGGACGGAAGTACGCGCGAGCATCTTCAAACGTGGTGATGCCCCGCAGCACGAGCGCCCGCGACAGGGCCTCGGGCAGGTTATTCAGGGCCTCCTGCATGCGTGCTACAGCGTCCAGATCGTCCACGGAACGCACGAGCCATCGATAAGACATACGGTTGTGCTTTCGCTCAAATTGTAGTTGATTACGCAAGCGGCGGCGCCGCCCGGTCATGCCTCAGAAATGCTTCGCGGGCGCCCCTTTGCCGCCGTGCACCAGCGCCCCTCTGTTGGACACGCCACATTGTTCACGGTTTGCACGCATCAGGATAATAGTTTGATAACATGCGTGCAGCATCTTATACGGACAGTATACATAGTTTCCGCGTTCTTCGGGGAAGACGGTGCCCACGCCTCTCTCCCTCTTTGTCTGCTAACGACCCCTCCCTTATGCGTTCTCCCTTTCGCTTTTCCCTGCCCGGGCTCTATGGTGCGCTCGGCGTATTGCTGGCCGCCACGCTGGTGCTAACTGGCTGCGGCGGCGACACCCAGACCGTCCGTGTGGACGGCTCCAGCACCGTATTCCCCATCTCCCGCGCGGCAGTTGATGCCTACCAGCAGGCGAACCCCGGTAGCCGTGTTACGGCAAGCAGTAGCGGTACATCGGCGGGCTTTCAGCGGTTTATGCGCGGCGAGGTTGATGTTGCCGGCGCCTCCCGCCCCATCCGCCAGGACGAACTGAATCGGGCGCAGGAAAACAACGTTCGGTTTATTGAACTGCCCATTGGGTATGATGGCCTGACGGTGACGACGCACCCCAGCAACGACTTTGTGGACTGCCTTACGGTGGAGGAGCTACGCAGCGTGTGGCAGCGCGGCAGCACCATCAACAACTGGAGCCAAATCCGGGACAGCTTTCCCGACCGGCCGCTCCGGCTCTACGGCCGATCGCCGGCCAGTGGCACGTTCGACTACTTCACCGCCGCCATTAACGGCGAACGCGGCAACATGCGCGACGGCTACAACGCCAGCGATACCGACAACGCGGTGGTACAGGGCGTCTCCCGGGATGAAAGCGGCATGGCCTTCTTTGGTCTTTCGTACTACCAGAACCACAGTGACCTCCTGCGGCTCATTGCCATAGACGATGAAAACCCGGATACGGGAGAGGGCTGTGTACGCCCGACCGCTGAAACGGTAAGCGATGGCACCTACCAGCCGCTGGCCCGGCCCGAGTTTATCTACGTGAACATCGACAATATGGAAGCCAACCCCGCAGTGGAGGACTTCGTGCGGTTCTACATCGAGAACGCGGCGCGATTTGTAGCCGAGGCTGAGTATGTCCCGTTTGAGGATGACGTATACACCCAAGTCATGGAGCGCTTCGAAAACCGGATTGAGGGGACCATGTTTGGCGGCGGTGGCCCGACCATTGGCGTGGGCATGGGTACCATGCTGGAGCGGATGAATGCTAACGCGCTCCAGGGCACCGATGCCCCCCCTGCCGCCGATGACGCGCCGACTGACGCCTAAACCGCCCCTCCCTGTCGCCTCGCTGTTCTGTAGCCTCATGCCTTCTTCGGAAACCACGCAGACCTCCCCGGTGCAGCCCGTCCCCCAGCCGCCAGCTGGCGACCCCAGCCGGAACGGAGCCGTGGACTACTCCACCAACCTGGAGGGGAGCCTGCAGGAGCGCATCGTTCAGACGGCGCTCGGGGCGTGTGCCCTGCTCACGGTAGCGACGACGCTGGGCATCGTCGCTACCCTCGCCTACGAGTCGTTCAGCTTCTTTCTGTCGGTTGGTGTTCTTGACTTCCTGACGGGCACCGAGTGGCGCTATGCTGGCGTGGAGCCCTCCTTCGGCGTGCTGCCGCTGGTAGGGGGCACCCTGCTGATTACGGTGATTGCCGCGCTGGTGGGGTTGCCGCTTGGGCTCGGAGCCGCGATCTACATTTCGCAATACGCCTCGCGCACCGCGCGCAAGATCCTCAAACCTGCACTGGAGGTGCTCGCTGGAGTACCGACCGTGGTGTATGGGTATTTCGCCCTGACGTTTGTCTCGGGCGTCATCATCCAGGGCATCGATTCCTCCCTGCCTCCGCTAAATGCGTTGAGCGCCGGAGTCGTCGTCGGCGTAATGATTATCCCGATGGTGGCCTCCGTGAGCGAGGACGCGTTGCAGGCCGTACCGGCTTCGCTATCGGACGGGGCGTATGCCCTGGGGGCAACGAAGATTGAGGTCGTTCTGAAGGTGATTGTGCCGGCAGCCCTGAGCGGCATCATCGCCAGCTTTATCCTGGCCATCAGCCGGGCCATCGGGGAGACGATGATCGTGGCTATTGCCGCGGGTGCGACGGCCAACCTCACAGCCAACCCGCTGGAGTCTATTCAGACGATGACGGGCTTCATTGTGCAGGTGGCCAAGGGGGACATCGACCAGGGGACGCTCAGCTACCAGAGCCTCTTTGCCGTGGGCTTGCTGCTGTACCTCATCACCCTGGGGATGAACCTCCTCGCCACCTGGCTTACCCGACGTTTCCAGGAACGCTACTAATCAGGCGCCACCGCTACTGTGTCTTCTTCTCTTTTCGAACCCCGCATTGAACGCCGCCGTCGCCAGGGTAAGGTGATGGCCGGGGTGCTGTTTGTAAGCACCATCCTGGGCCTGTTGGTACTGGCCACCCTCATCATCGACGTACTGATTACCGGCACGTCGTGGCTGAGCTGGGACTTTATTATGGGCTTCCCCCGCTCTACCGCAGCCACGTCCGGCATCTGGCCTGCCATTGTGGGCTCGCTTTACCTGATGGCCATCGTGGCGGTGGTGGCGGTGCCCCTGGGCGTAGGCGCTGCGCTGTACCTTGAAGAGTATGCTCGCGACAACTGGCTGGCGCGGATCATTCAGGTGAACATCAATAACCTGGCCGGCGTGCCCTCCGTGGTGTATGGTATCTTGGGCCTGGGGGTGTTTGTCTACCTGCTGGGCTTTGGCAACAGCCTGCTTTCGGCCGGGCTCACCCTGGCGCTGCTGGTGCTGCCCATCGTAGTGATTAGCACCCAGGAAGCCATCCGCTCCATCCCGCAGGGCGTGCGCGAAAGTGCGTATGCGCTGGGGGCCACCCGGTCGCAGGTGATCTGGTCACACGTGTTGCCGATTGCCATGCCGGGTATTCTGACGGGTGTGATCCTCTCGCTCAGCCGGGCGGTAGGCGAGACGGCACCGCTGGTGCTGGTGGGCGCCGCCCTGGCCATCAACTTCACCCCGGCTGGGCTGCTGGATGAGTTCACCGCCATCCCGATGCTCATCTTCCAGTGGACCGAAGAGCCCGGGCTGGCGTTTCGTGAACTGGCGGCCGCGGCCATTATTGTGCTGCTGGCCTTCCTCATGCTGACCAACCTGACGGCGATATTGCTGCGCAACTACCTGGAGCAAGAACGCACCGCCTGATCCTCTTTTTCGACGTTTTTCTCTTTCTGCCTCTTTCGTTATGGCCGACGCTAAAGCCGATCCTCAGCGCCAACCGCCGCAAGCTTCTGCGCCGTCCACGCCCGGGCAGAACCACACCCCGCCGGCATCTCCCACCAAAGGGGCAGCGGAAGTGCCGGACGAAGCGCCAGAGACGCCCTCCCGGGCACGCAATCCACAGCCCACCCGTACGGCCGGCCAGGGCCCGCGGCTGGGGCCGCAACCCAAGACCAAAATCGAAGTGAAGGACCTGCAGTTTTGGTATGGCGACACGCACGCTATCCAGGGCGTCACGATGAATATTCCTGCCCATCAGGTGACGGCGTTTATTGGCCCCTCCGGCTGCGGGAAGAGCACGGTGCTGCGCTGCCTCAACCGCATGAACGAGCTCATCCCGGACACCCGGATGGAGGGGACGATCCAGGTGGATGGGCAGGACATTTACGCTGAGGAAGCCGACCCCGTTATGGTGCGGCGGCGCATCGGGATGGTCTTCCAGAAACCCAACCCATTTCCGAAGACCCTCTACAAAAACATCACCTGGGGCGCCAAGATTAATGGTTACACGGGTGACTACGATGAACTCGTGGAGGAATCACTGCGGGCCGCCGCCCTCTGGGACGAGGTCAAAGACCGCCTCCACACCAGCGCCTACAACCTGAGCGGTGGGCAGCAACAGCGGCTCTGCATTGCGCGGGCGCTGGCGGTAAAGCCCGACATCCTGCTGATGGACGAGCCCGCCAGTGCGCTGGACCCCATCGCCACAGCCAAGCTCGAGGAAACCATCGTCGAGCTGAAGCAGGACTACACCATCGTCATCGTGACGCATAACATGCAGCAGGCCACCCGCGTCAGTGACCAGACCGCCTTTTTCTACGTGGGCGAGCTGGTGGAAATGGGGGACACGGAGACGCTCTTCACCCGGCCCTCCGACGAAAAGACAGATGCTTACATCAGCGGGCGCTTCGGGTAGCCTCCGACCTGGCAGGGTTCGCACCCGAAACGCTTGCCCGCAGCTTACGGTACATAACCGGTTGTTGCCTTTCCTTCCCACGCCCTTCCCGCGAACGCCCCCATCCCCATGCCGGTACGCCGCCCCATCGACGATGAGCTGCAGGAATTGCATGCCCTGCTCGTAGAAATGGCCGACCTGGTCGACGAGCAGTTCTCCAACGCCATGAACTCGGTCATCAGCGGAAACATTGGCGACGCCTCCGAAGTGGTGGAGCGCGACGACGAGGTGGACGCGCTGGAGCTGGCCATCGACCGGCAGTGCGAGCGCATCCTGGCGCTGCATCAACCCGTCTCGCGCGACCTGCGCATGCTGATCGTGGCCATCAAGATCAACACTGACCTGGAACGCATTGGCGACCACTGCAAGAACGTGGCGAAGAACGCCAAGTACCTGACGAAGGCACCGGAGATCTTTGAGCAGACCAGCATTGCCGAGATGGCCGATCAGTCGCGCACCATGCTGCGCGAGGTGCAGGACGCCTTTCTGGAGCGCGATACGCTAAAGGCGCGGCGTGTACTCGCCAAAGATCGGCACGTGGACCGTATGCACCGTGAGACGTTCTACAAGCTGATTGACCTGGCAAAGGAAACGCCGGAGCTTATGGAGGCAGTGGGCCACGTCATCACCATGAGCAAGGCCCTGGAGCGCATCTCAGACCACGCCAAAAACATCGCCGAGGCGGTCGTCTTCCTGATGGAAGGCATCGACATTCGCCACAAGCAGGTGCAGGATACGACGGACGGCGGCCGTGGGGCATCGGTAGCTGGCGCCTGATGCGCCACAGGCTGCGCGTGTGGCCTCAGTCGATGGATGACGAGCACCTGCCTGCTGCTGCCCGTGCAGCGCCGGGCGTGGCCGCGCCTCCTGCTGGGCTACACCGGCGCACCTCCAGCCGCCCGTCCAGGTGCTCCACAAGCGAAGAGCAGTGCGCGACCCAGTCGCCCGCATTAGCGTAGGTGACGTCTCCCAATGTGCGGATCTTCGGCTGGTGCACATGGCCGCAGATAATGCCGTCTACTTCGTAGCGCGCCGCTTCTGCAGCCACCGCAGCCTCAAACGCGCGCAGGTACCGCCGCGGCTGCTGTTGCACCTGCACCGCCAGCGACCACCGGTCTACGGCACACGCCTGCCCGACCCACTGCTGCAACCACCGCCAGCCCTTCCACAGGGTCTCCTCCCAAGATGCGCAGCGCACGGCCTCATCAAACTCGTCGCCGTGCAACACCAGAAACTGCCGCCCGTCGCTCAGCGTGTGGATCGCGTGCCCGCGGATGTGAATCCCCCCGAAGTGCAGGCCGTCATAGGCACGAGCGAACGCATCGTGGTTGCCCGGGATGTACACCACGCAGGCCTGCTCCGCCCAGCGCAGTAGCTCCCGCACCACCGCGTTGTGCCCCGCTTCCCAAAACCACGTCTGGCTGAGGGCCCAACCGTCTACAATGTCGCCCACGAGATACAGATAGTCCGCTGTGTTTTCTTGAAGAAAGCGGACGAGCGGCTGGGGCTGACTGCCGGCAGTGCCGAGGTGCACATCGGAGAGAAAAATGCTGCGGTAACGATTGGGCATTGCCTGCGAGAGGTCACGTGCGAAGGCATACAGTACCGGAAATCAGGGAAGAGCATACCGTGCGCATGTTACGGATAGATTAGGGCCATATGATGAAATTGTAGGCTCAGCGCCCGGCTCAACGCCAAACTTGGCGTTAGACGTAGCGCTGCCATGGGCTCGCCCCGTGCGGATGCGGCACCTTGGCCGCGTCCCTCCGTATGGAAGGCGCCTCTATCGTTTGCCCCCTACCAAGCCTGTGCCCGACTCCAAACGCACAGAATATCTGATTCTGCTGGCTCTGTGGCTGATGGTGTTTGCCGCCAGCGCCCAGGTCATCATTATTGCCCCGATCCTGCCGCAGATTGGGGCAGCGCTGGATATTGGCGAGGGGCTGCAGGGGCTGCTGGTGCCCGCGTATGCCTTCATGCTGTCGCTCTTTGCGCTCATTACCGGGCCCATCTCCGACAAAATCGGGCGGCGCCGTATTCTCCTGTATGGCAGCGCTGCGATGACAGTGGCGCTGTTTCTGCACGCCTTCGTGTACGACTTTGCCTCGCTGATGGTGGTGCGCGCCGTGGCCGGGGCCGCCGGGGGGGTGCTGAGCGGGGCCTCGGTGGCCTACGTGGGCGACTACTTCCCGTACCGGCGGCGTGGCTGGGCCAATGGCTGGGTGATGAGTGGCATTGCGTTCGGGCAGATCCTTGGCATCCCGCTGGGCAAGCTGCTGGCCGACTGGATCAACTTCCGCTGGCCCTTCCTCATGTTCTGCTTTGTAATGGGGGCGGCCTGGCTGCTCATCTGGTTGCGCGTTCCGCAACCCGACGTAAAGCGCGACCACCGGGCCCTGAGCGTGCGCCGTGCGCTGCGTAGCTATGGCGGTCTGCTCGTCCAACTAAAAACGGGCGCCGCCGTGGCCGCCTACTTCCTGATGTTCTTCAGCATCGGCGCCTACGTCATCTTCCTGCCCACCTGGCTGGAGGTAGACCTTGGCGTTTCCGGCGAACAGATCGCCATCCTCTTTCTGGTGGGTGGCCTGGCTAACGTGGTAGCGAGCCCCGCGGCCGGCACCGTGTCCGACCATATCGGGCGGAAGCCGCTCATTGTGTGGTCGTGCTTCGCGCTGGGCGTCATCATGCTGCTTACCACATACGTGGTGTGGGGCTTCTACTCGGCCGCGTTGATGTTTGCCATCGCGATGGTAACCGTAGGGATGCGCATCAGTCCGCTGCAGTCGCTGCTGACGGCGCTGGTGCCCGATCAGGAGCGCGGTCTGCTGATGAGCCTGGCGGTGGCCATCGGGCAAATTGGGATTGGCCTGGGCAGCGTGGTTGCGGGCATTCTGTACGTGGATATGGGCTACTTCAGCAACACCGTGCTGGGCGCGGTAACCATCATCGCGATGGCCCTGCTCGTGCAGTGGGCGGTGCCAGAGCCCAAACCCAAGCCGCAACCGGCACCTGCTACGCAATCTACGGAAGGAGCTGTAGGAGGGCCCGCAGCCTCCTCTTCAACATGAGATCGTGTGAGATCGTGTAAGCGCCCCCACCTTTAGGGCGGCGGCAAGCGAGTGCCGTGCCGTTCTGCCTGCGTCATCAGTTGATGCTCAAACAGAATGATGGAGGAGGCAATGGGCACGCCGGCGCGCTCCAGGGCCTCGCCCGACCACCGGTTCGAGTTGTAGAAGAAATGATACCGCCGGTCGGCCGGGAAGAAATAGCCGCGGTGGTACAGGCTGCGCGCGACCGGGTCGAGGGAGGCGGCATGGTGCGCGGTGATGAAGTCGACCAGCCGCTCAAAGCCCGCCGCCGTCACCTCCATCCGCACAATGGTGCTCCGTGGAAAGGCCTCAGGCAGCGGCCGGTGAACGCCCACCAGATGCAACACGCTCTCGGTAGGCCAGAAGAGGGCCCGGGCGCCATCGGTTAGGGTGGGAGCGTCGGCCGGGTAGAACCCCGCATCTCCCCACCCCACTTCCACGTACTGCGGCGTGCCCCGAGCGTCCAGCGTATCCAGCGCCGGCCAGGCGGCTGGGTCCAGATCCTCGCGGTAGAGCGCGACGCCGGCGTGGCGGCCGTGGCTTACCAGGTACACCGCATGCGTGGGCTCGTGCAGGTGCGCCTCGGGCGGCACCGGCACCGGGCGGCAGGCCACCAGGCCCAACAGGATGACCAGCACCACTGACCAGCAAAGGCTCGTGTACCGTGGGCCGCGTAGGGACATCGCTGCAGGGGGAGAATAGAAACAACCAGCGGTACCGGCTTCACCAGATGGTGTCACCGTTTCATTACACGTGCCATGGCGTGCTTGCGTTCGAGGGGCTGCTCTGCGTACGTTCCGACTCCTACTTTCCCTCATAAGCTAATCTTCTATCGTGCTTGATCATCGCCGGGCGGCATTTGTAACAGGCGTAAGTTTTGGTGTGGTGCTGGGCCTTCTGAATGTGAGCCCTTTTACGCTGCTGGGCCTGCTGCTCTACGCGGTGGCCTTCGGTGCCGTGGGGGCCACCCTCATCTATCGCCTGCGCGCGGTTGGCGTATGGGCACCCTCTGCCGGCGAAGCCGCACGCATTAGCGCCGTCAGCGGGCTGGCGGCCGGCGTAACCGCCCGGATACTCGGGGTCGTACTCACCGTCGTCGGCGTCTTTCCCCGCGTGCCCGATGAGGAATTGTATGTTTTTCAACAGCAGTGGGGCATCGATTACTTCACCGCCATCAACTTACTGCTCATTTTTGGGGCAGCCCTGCTGGCCAGCATCGGCGGTGCGCTGGCCCGGCACTACCTCTCCCCGCCCGATAAGCCCTCCCCATCGCCGGACACGGAGGCGTAAGCTCTCTTGCTGCGCGTGCCGGGGACGAGGGCCGTTGATGCGGGCATGAGCGATCTGCGGCCCAGGCGGCAGCGACCCTTCCCGGCTGCGGTGCGTTCGCGCCCTATACCACAGACATTTTTCAGATGCAGCACCGCTCATGATTATTTGCGACCTCACCCACGCCTATACGCCGACGAGCGGCGGCATCCGCACCTACATCGACGCCAAGCGAGCCTACCTACAGGAGTACACCTCCCACACCCATGTCCTAATCACGCCCGGCGCCGAGGATAGCGTTACGGAAGGCCCCGGCTGGCGTACCGTCCGGCTACGCGCTCCGACCATTCCGGGAGCAGCGCCCTATCGCTTCTTCACGAGCCGAAAACAGATCCAGCGCGCCCTGGCACAGGTCACCCCCGACGTGATCGAACTGCACAGCTGGTACCTGGAGCCCTGGGCCGCACTATCCTACCGGGCGGCCCATCGCGACGTCCGGCTCGCGGGGTACTTCTTCACCGATATCCCCGAGGCCTACATTGGCGCGCCGGTGCGGAAGCGCCTCGGAGATGCAGTGGCTACCCCGCTGAAGCACCTGGCCGAGCGCTACATGGGCCACATCTTTCGCCGCTGCGACCTGGCGCTGGCTCCGTCGCCTGAGCAGGCCGCTCGCCTCCGCACGATGGGCGTAGGGGAGCCACACGTGCTCCGGCCGGGGGTAGACCTGAACCTCTTCCACCCGAGGCGCGCGGACCCCGCGCTGCGGGCCCGTCTGGGAGTCCCGCGCGGCACGCTGATGCTCTTTTATGCCGGACGGCTGGACCGCGAGAAGCATATCCGGACGTTGGTGCAGGCCACCCGGTACGTCAACCGCAGCCAGCCCGCGCTGCTCGTCCTGGCCGGCGACGGGCCCCTGTATGACGCCCTGTACCGCGAGCAAAAAACCGGAGCCCCCCTCCGTACCGTCGGCCACCTCAGCCGTCGTCGCACGCTGGCCACACACCTGGCCACGGCGGACGTGTACGTGACCGCGGGCCCGCACGAGACATTTGGGTTCTCCGTGGCTGAAGCACAGGCCTGCGGCTTGCCCGTCGTAGGCGTGGCAGCCGGGGCCCTCACCGAGCGCGTGCCCGACACCGTCGGCCGCCTGGCGCCCGTAGACGATGCCGAAGCTATGGCGGCACACATCATCGACGTCGCCGCCAACCAACCCCGACTCAGCACGGCCGCCCGTGCGCACGCAGAAGCACAATACAACTGGGCTGGGACGTTTGAAAAAAGCCTGGCATTGTACGCCCGCGCACATCGAACGACTGCCCCTACGCCTGTGGCCTAACCTCGCCTCTTTCACTCCTGAGCCACCCCGTACCCCATGTCGCTCGACATTACCACGCTTCCGTTTGCGCAGCTGCTGGGCATCCACCGCCACGCCGAGGAGCCGCGCACGATGGTACTCCCCACCTCTGAGGCCTGCAGCAACCACATCGGGACGGTGCATGCCGGCGCGCTGTACACGCTGGCTGAATGCTGCAGCGGCAACCGCATCATCGAGGTGTTCGGGCCGCGCTTCGGCGATGTGCTGACCGTGCTGCGCCGGGCCGAGGTGAAGTACCGCGCCGCCGCCACCGGCACCCTGCAGGCCCGGCCCACCGTGTCTGACGACGCCGTGGATGCGTTTCTGGAAACGTTCAACGCCCGTGGGCGCGCCCTCCTGCCCATCGATGCGATGGTCACCATGACGGACGAAACCCGCGTCATGCAGGCCACCTTTCAGTGGTACGTAACCAATGAGCCAGGCTGACCCTTCATGCATACATCCCTAACCGCCTGCTGCACCTTTTCATAGCAGCGGTAGTTTAGTGCCTCACGCACGCTTCCACCGCCGCTCCCCCCGCTTTCTATGGCTGACGCTGCACCCAAAGTTGAGCTCAAAACCGCCGAAGGGGTCTCGGCAGAACCCTCCTACCGGCGCTATGGCACCTTTGCCGGTGTATTCGTGCCGACGCTCCTCACCATCCTGGGCGTCATCATGTTTTTGCGCACCGGCTGGGTGGTGGGAAACGCCGGGGTGGTTGGCGGCCTGGCCATCATCAGCACAGCGTTTCTGATTGTGACGTGCACGGGCCTGGCCATGTCGTCCATCACCACCAACATCCGCATTGGGGCAGGCGGGGCGTACTCCATCATTTCGCAGTCGCTGGGTCTGGAGATTGGGGGCAGCGTGGGCGTGCCGCTGTACCTGGCGCAGGCCCTGGCCGTGGCGATGTACATCTTCGGCTTCCGGGAAGGCTGGCTGTGGATCTTCCCCGAGCACCCTGCGCTGGTCGTCGATCTCTGCGTATTTGCCGTGCTCTTCGGCATCGCGTACGTAAGCGCTAACCTTGCCTTCCGTGTGCAATACGTGATCCTGGCCATCATTGTGGGGTCGCTGGCCTCGGTGGTGATGGCCGCATGGGGCGGCTCCATGGAATTCGGCCTCACCGAGGCGCCGCTGTGGGGCGACTTCCCCGGGGAGCCCGAGGGCGGGTTCACGGGCACCACCTTCTGGATCGTGTTCGCCGTATTCTTCCCCGCCGCTACCGGCATCATGGCCGGCGCCAACATGTCGGGCGAGTTGAAAGACCCGAAGCGCAGCATTCCGCTTGGCACGATGGCCGCTATCGCCGTCAGCTTTGTAATCTACGTAGGGCTCGCCTACTGGCTGCTACGGACGGTGCCGCAGGAGGAGCTGGTATCGAACTACAATGCGATGATGGACTACGCCTACTGGGGGCCGATTGTGGTCGCAGGCCTTTTGGGTGCTACGTTCTCCTCCGGTCTGGCGTCCATTGTGGGGGCCCCGCGCATCTTGCAGGCCCTGGGCAACCACGGCATTCTTCCGGGCAGCAGTTGGTTGGCCGCGCGCTCTAAGAAAGGTGAACCCCGCAACGCCATCTTTATCACCGGCCTGGTGGTGCTGAGCGCGCTGCTGCTGCGCGAGCTGAACGCCATCGCCCCGCTCATCACCATGTTCTTCCTGATCACCTACAGCATGATCAATGCCGTGGTGCTCATTGAGCAAAGCCTGGGCCTTCCCAGCTTCCGCCCCCTGCTGCGCATTCCCCGCATCGCCTCGCTGACCGGACTGCTGGGGTGCCTGGGCGCTATGTTCATCATCAACCCGGTGTTTGGGGGGCTGGCCCTCATCCTCGTGCTCGGGATCTACGTGCTGCTCGTCCGCCGCCAGCTCGATAACCCATTTGACGACGTACGCAGCGGCCTTTTTGCCGCCCTGGCCGAGTGGGCGGCGCGCAAGGTCAACGCGCTCCCCGACCAGCGCGAGCGCGCCTGGAAGCCCAACCTGCTGGTGCCCGTCACCGATCCAGATACGCTCCGCGGCACCTACCACCTCATCCGCCATATCGCCTCCCCGGGGGGCAACGTGATGCTTATGGGGATGGGAGCCTCCCGCGACTCCGGGCAGGAACTGGAGTATCACATGGCCGACACCCAGAACGCCCTCAAAGAACACGACATCTATGCCACGTGGACGCTCCTTGCCAACGCCGAATTTCCTGACGGGCTGCTGAAGGGCATGCAGTCCCTGCGCCGCACCTTCTTCCGGCCGAATATCATCTTTCTGAACCTGCCCGATGAAGCGCAGCGCGAGGAGGAGTACTGCACCGTGGTGCGCGAGGCTGATGCGGCGCAGGTCGGCACCGTCTTACACGTCCGCCACCCCACGGTGGGGCTGGGCAAGCGGCAGTGGATCAACGTCTGGGTCCACGAGCGCGGGCCCGAGTGGGAGCTGACGATGGACATCGGCAACCTGGATCTGTGCCTGCTTACCGCCTACCGCATTCAGCAAAACTGGGGCGGGCGGCTGCGCGTCCTCACCACCGTCACCGAGAAGGAAGAGGTGCCCAAGGCGGAGGCATTTCTTGAGAAACTCCTGGACCTCAGCCGCATGCCGGGCGCGGAGACCGTCGTCCGTCACGCCAACTTCCACGAGTATGTGGGACAGGCACCCCACGCCGACCTGAGTATCTTCGGTATGCTGGCCGAGCCCGACCTCGCCTTCGCCCGACGCATGGTGGACGAAACACAATCGACCTGCCTCCTCGTCCGTGACTCGGGTCGGGAGAGCGCACTGGCATGAGCAAGGGGGCTGCTATTCCGCCACGCCCGTATACCGATACTCGTGAATGCTGAAGGCGCCGTACTCAGCTTCCGGGTCGGTTTCTTCCACAAAGAAGATGCGGTCACCCTGCACGGCATACCCTCTAAAGTCAACCGCCACAGAGGTCTTGTAGACGCCCTCCGTTCCGAAGACGGAAATGTATCGCGTCCAGGGCTCTCCACCACCCCGCGCCTCATGCTCGACCAAAATATCGTCGCCTATTACGTGGAGGGCCCAAATGCTACTTCGTAACAGCCCGTCTTGGAGCAACCCAAAATATTCTTCGGTGGACGCCGGTAGCTCGTCCCATTCGAGCACGTTCATGGTCGACGCCTCATCCATTGCAAAGCGGCGCAGCAGGGTCCCATCATTATCATACACAGCAATATAGCCCCCAGCCGTGGTATGAGCGGCGTAGAGTTCCCCAGCGTCCCCTCGGCCCAAGATCCACGGGACACCGATTGCACCGGGTGAAATCTCCTCCGTAGAACCAAAATGCCTCTCTACTTCTCCGGTGGCCAAGTCCACTTGTTGAATGACACACTGTGAGCCTTCATCTTGTGGGCAGGATGCCCTGACGGTGATCCACAGACGCGGGGGGGTTTCTGTAGAATCGGTGAAGGCATGACGTCCCGGGAAAAGGAAGTTTCCCGACAGAATATCTTCTGATTCACCGTCATGCGCCGAAAAAAACTGAATACGGTTGTTGCCCGTGCCCTCGAGTACTGCGATTTGATCAGAACCCGTGAACCCAATCCATCGCGGGTTCAAAAGGTCGCCCGGCCCGCTTCCTCTCCGTCCTGTAGCAAACGTGGGGTTCCCGGTAGCGTCGTACAGCGTGACGCGTGGTATGGTGCCATCAAGAATGGCGATCATGTCATCACGCACGTCTAAAGAAGAAACCCTGAATAGAGGAAATTCCTCCGTACCATCAATCTTTATTTCTCTAATATGATTAAAAATAGAATGTATATCATCGTCCCCAGCTCCTTGAAGTTCATCGTATGAATTTGCATCTCCAACCAACATGAACGCCATTACGAATAATATTTTAAACATAATTAATAAATTCTTTTTTTGTTGATATAATCAATATACAAATAAACCGAAGCATACCGCAGACGGCATGCTTCGGTTGTACAGCATGTAGGTATCATACTGCTTATAGCCTAATCACTCTGTCCTAATTAAGCAGATTGGACTTAACCCGCCGCAGCCCGGACCTCCGCCGAAGCAGTTGGTGCCAGATCCCCCAGTAGCACAAAACGCGCACTCACCAAACCCAGTGTCGACGGTTTCAAAGCCGCACAGGTCATCTTCATCTAACAGCGTAGCGAGTGAACCTGGCACCATAGAGCAGGTGGATAATGATGACTGAGGCACCAATAAATTTACTTCTTCATCATAGAGTGGTGTAACCACCGACCCCGCATGGCTGATGGGTGCATGCATAGTATGCGACGCTGTAGCCTGTTCAGCTGCGGTGGTCGTAGTGGGTGCGTTCGCCATTGTAAACGCCCCTAAGATAAGAACCGCAAGCATCGTACATGCTACGCCTAATGCTGACTTTAGTGTGTCATACATGCTACCACCTCTTCACGTTGGTTAATGAACTTACAGTTAAACAATACCCCCCCGAGCCTATAGTCAACCTCCAACCGTAACTCCTCCGTAACGTACAGGCAAAAAACAGCGGGTTTGCCTGGTTTTGCCAGGCCATCTCCTGTGGCCAAACCGCCCCTGGGAAGTGCAGGTAGCACTTGTTCAATATGCCCATGCGCAGGGCGCCAATAGCATCGTGCGTATCTTGGGGTAGCGCCGGTGCAAAATGTACATCGTTGCGCTGCAGCACCCGAAGCAGTAGCGTGACGACCACCGCATCGGCTATGTCGGAGATCGGGTTGCCCCGCACGCCGTGAATCCAAGAGGCCCCGACGACCAGCGTTCGTTTGGTGCCCATTATGCGACCTCCCCGTGTCTGCTATCGCGATATGCGTTGGCCCAACCACGTAGCCCCGTCCGTCGTTGCCTCCGCTTTTGGCCTACGCGCTTCATGCCGTGCCTGTGTAATCAAGGAATTGAAGGTACCGGCCCATGCGACTGGCTTCGTTGAAACGTGGTCCGCCCTTCATCGCCAGCCCCATGTATGTCGGCGTCAACAGGGCACTTTTCGTCAACCAGATCCCACGGACACCCTACCACCTGCGTATTCAGCCGACGGGGCTGCTATGAGTACCCATGGGACGGGGCCTGTCCCTGTGGCCGTGCCGACGCTGGAGCATCGGCACGAGGAAAAACAGGACCACACTCGTCACTGACAGCTGAGCAAAGCCACAAGGCACTTACTCTTCGCCTGAACCCAAACTGCCGAATTGCTGCGATGAATGGAAGATGGTGAGCACATCTACTTCCTCTTTGTCGCTATCCACCACGTAGACGAGCCGATAGTTGCGATACAGAACTTCACGAATTGCTTCATCACCGATCTCCTCCACGATACGCCCCATCAGCGGGAACTGCTCAAGCGGGCGAATCTTCTCGATTATCTTCTCTTCGAAAACCTCCGCGAAGTCGGACGCACCAACGCGCTCGTAGTATTCGATGATGGCATCGAGCTCGTTTGGGGCCTGCTCGGTAGGGCGGACGCGTGCCACGGATCGGCTACGTGCTTTCTTTCGATTGGCGGCGGCGCTTCAGACGAGCCTCAACTTCATCAAGGGACACCGTTTTTCCTTCCTCGGCTTGCTTCAGGCCGACCTCAATTTTGTGTAAGAAAACGAGGCGCTCGATGGCGTCCTCGATGGTAGCATCGTCCGGCAATTCCTCAACAGCACGTATAATCTTGGCTTTTGTGTTTGCTTGCGACATAAGCAGCTTTGCCGGAGTTGGTATGTATCACAAAATGCACGGCTTGGCGAAGTCACGGGTTCGAAAGCCCTTTGCGTCGCATAACTACAGAGCTCACCTGCGCAAAAGCTGCGGCACTTCCACTGCGATGATTAGCGGTGACGCCGTCGCTTCGTGAAATGAAGAAAAAGCCCTATTTTTTCTTCAGGCGCAATGATTTGTTATCCGGCTCATTCATCATCGCCAACATCCGCCCCCCCAAAATGACGCGAGGAGTGCAGAATCGTCAGTACCTCAACGGCCTCTACATCCGTATCCACAACATACATGATTCGATAGCCGCGGTGAATCAATTCTCGAATCGCCTGGTCGCCTATCTCGGGCACTTTCCGACCCAGACGGGGCATCTCCTTGAGCTGCTCGGCCTTCTCAAACACACTTCCTACAAAAATCGCTGCGTATTCCGGGGCCACGTCCTCGTAATACGCTTCGATTGCTTCTAAGTCCTTAAGCGCCTGTGGCCTCCATTTCAGATCTGCCACGGTTCAATTCCACTCGCGTTCGTGTCTTGGCTTCTTAAACTCCTCGATCACGCGGTCATGAGCGATACCCTGCCCGCTTTCTTGTAGACCTGCACGGACTTTGCTTAGCAAGATAAGACGCTCGATAACATCTTCGAGTGCAATGCCTTCGTCCGGCAGCTCCTCAACAGCCTTCAGTACGTCAGCTTTAGAGAGCGTAGCAGGCATATGTGCGGGTTAGCCGATGAGTGGTCATAAACCCTCTACGTCAAAATAAGGGACGGGTTCGATTCTATGCTCGCAGGCTTAATATCCGCGGAGTTCTACGACCTGTCTGGTCTGCTCAGATTTCGAGCGCCCGTGTACTCAGCTGGGGGCGCTGCTACGAGCAGGTTGGACGGAGACCATCCCTGCGCCGAAATCCTGAGCGCAGACCTGCCCTCTACTACGATGGAGGGATCGCCCGAGGATCTGAAGACAAAGGGCAACACTAAAGCATCGCCACGAGGGAAACGTTACTTGCCGCCACGATCAGGTGCAGCACTTGGTTCGGCGCTATCGGGTCGGACAAATTCGATTCCATACTTGCGACGAATCTTGGCGCGTTTATTCTCATCGGCTGCATTCTCCGGCGACAGTTCTTGCAATTCGGCTACAAAGTCATCAAATCCCCCAGGAATAAAAACAGTCAACGCCCTGCTCGGCGTATCCGATGGGTTGCGAAAGGCATGCGGGATACCTCGGGGGACGAGGGCCATCGCGCCAGCCTCGGCCATGAAACGGCGTTGACCGCACTGTAGCTCGAATTGCCCCACCAGGATGTAGTAAACCTCATCTTCCCGCGAATGGACGTGTAGCGGGACGCCCTTTCCGGGAGGTACAACCACATCGAGAGCGCAGTACGCACCCCCGTGCTGCTACTGTTGATGCGACAGCTCAAAACACCATCGAAACTCCGTCCTTCCTCGGGGTCCACAAACAAGATTTGTCAAGCAGCCTTCATCACTTCACTTTATGTGCCACGAGAACACCGAGCACGGCTGAACGGCCTGCAACGTGTGCTGCCGGGCGACCATTTGATCCTTTCGCCCAATTCATAAATCGCTGATGGCCGTTGCGGGGTCGACATTATAACCACGGGCGTCAGCGAGAGGAATTACCTCATTGCAAGCTTTGCAAAAATAGCCTGTGCCTGAAAGATGATATTCACCGTATCGGGATAGCGGTCTCTTACATGACGGACAATGAGGATTCTTTTGCTTATCCCAATAGACGCCATACTTCAACCGAAGGCCGTCCCCACGCGACGAGACCCAAGCTATCAAGAGAAAAATAAAATTAAGGATCAGAGAGGTAACCAGTAAAGCCAGCAATACACGTGTTGAAACTGCGTCTTTGATTGCAGGGAGAACAGCAGGGGCTATCTGATAACTGGCCTACACGAAAACCACCGTTAGCGATGCAGCTATAAGCTCAGCAGCACGCTCAACCAATGCATCTTTCAGATTGTCGACAAATTTCATTATGGCCTGAAGTTGTAAACATTTTTGCAGAATGCAAAGGCAAAGTGACGTCTTGATCCAGCACTTCTTGCATCGACACGATGCCTCCGTAGTCCGACGGCGGGTAGCGCACGATATCGGAGAAATCGCCGTTGAGCGAAAGCAACACCGCATCGATCTGTTGGGCCTTTTCAATCACCTCATCGTCCGGCGCGTCGGTGGCCATCTGGTTGCGTAGCCGAAACACCTCGTACCCTTTGGTTTCAAGCGCTTCGGCCACAGATTCCGGTACGCAGTGGTCATCAAAGAAGCGCATCACACGGTCACCTCAAACTCCGAAAGATCCCGTGCATAGCTCAGGCAGGCTGCTACGTCTTCCGGGGTCAAATCAGGAAACTCCTGCTGGAGGTCTTCTGTCGAGGCGCCGTTGGCAAGATAGCCGAGAACGAGACTCACGGGAATGCGCGTGCCCTTGAGGCGGGGTTTCCCTTTCAACATGTCCGGTGTGCTGACGATGCGCTCTTGCCAGTCCATGACCTTGCCTTACGATGTGAGGAGGTATGAATCAAGCTTTTAAACAGGCGAAATACTCCGCTCACGATTACAGCGACACACACCTCGTAATTTCTGGACTCCATCCGCAGCACACGCGGACGCGAGGTTCTTGCGTCTCCTGATTTGGCATGGCTTAGAATAGCCTGACGCAACGCGCCTGCGTCCCCTGCCAACACACAATGGATAGGATGTTGTGCATATCCAGATCCGATCTGCCGTTAGAAAAACAGGTTCCTGAAGGACTACACGCAAGCTATTGTACGCCCGAACCATGCACAGCCCACCTCCCGATTTCCCGAGGCTACTACCCTCTACCCTCCCATTCCTTCACCCGCAGCACCGCCTCTCGAAAAACTTTCGGGTCGCCCAGGAAGGGCGTGTGGGCCACGCCCTCCATTCGGATGAAGTCCTTCCCCCGGGGCGCGTCGAGCGCGTCGAAATACGCCTCGATTAGTGCGGTGGGCGTGTTGTAGTCTTTTTCTCCGGCGATGAAGAGCACCGGCACGTCTACGCGCGGGATCTGCCTGAACAGATCATGCCGGCTCGTTTCTTCCCACATCGGGCCGCTGCCGCGGTTGGCGCCGCGAAGCCAGCGCAGGTAGTCCAGCCACGAATATTCCGTGGCGCGCAGGGCCGGCATCATCAGGCGTCCCATGGGCACGTCGGTGCTGCCACCGAACCGATCTTTCATCTGCGCGAACGCGACGTACCGGGCGTGCTCCTCGAACGGGGGATCACCGTGCGTTTCAAAGTCGCGCATCTTGTCTGAGGAGCCGCTTGCTTCCACCTGCGCCTTCAGCCACGCGTGCGAGAGGGAATCTGCCTGCCGGGCGTTCACCGGTTGAGCCACGGAGATGAACGCGCGGTAGTGCGCGGGATGCCGGTCAGCCACGTGCATGCCGAGCAGCGCGCCCCACGAATGCCCCAGCAGGTAGATCTGCTTCTGCGCGAACCGGTCGGTCAGGTAGCGGGTGAGTTCGTGCACATCGGCCACGAATTGGTCGAGGGACATAGTCTCCTCGGAGAAGCCACGGTGGTTCGACTTCCCTGCCCCACGCTGATCCCAGTGGACGACCACGAAGTCCTCCTCCAGGTCCCGGTTGAACGCCCGGTGCACCGGCATCTGCGCCGCGCCCGGCCCGCCGTGGAGCCAGAGCAAGACGGGGTTTGAGCGGTCGTCCCCACGGATCAGGAGCCACTGCTCGAGGCCGCCGATGTCCACGGACGTCAGCTCGGCGATGGCGTCGGACCCGTCGATGGCGCTTGTGCGGGGCCAGCCGCCGTACCACCCGGCGGCGACGACCAACAGGATCAGGAGGGCACTGCCTACACGGACGACGGTACGCATGGCATCATCGGTTATGTGGAGAAGCTGCGGCAATGAGAAGGAGCACGGCAAGGATGCCGATGGCAGAGCCGATCCACGAGGCCATATGCGGCAGGAGCCATCCCACCACGCCCGCCGCCAGCCCCCACCACAGAAGGGTAAGGCCTACGGCCGTGAGCGCCTGCGATGCGCGGAGCCAGCGCCGATCCGCCGCAACCGGCGAAAAGCGCCGCCGTCCCGCCCATAACCCCCAACCTACGGACCAGAGGAGCCACACGATGCTTGCACTTAGTAGGGCCAGCACGCCATGGGCGACCGTAGTCGCTGTACCGAACGTTTGGCTGATGGCAACGCCTTCGATCCCGTGCATTGCAGCCCACTCGCCAAGCACGTCCCCAAGGAAGGGCCAGCTTCGCTTGCTGTTGGTGAGAATGACGATGCCAACGCGCTGCTCCGGCACGCCATAGGCCATGTGCAGATACCCGGTCCCTTCGCCGCCGTGGAAAACGGCCAGCGTTCCATCATCCAGCCTATCGATGAAATGTCCGAGCCCTGCTGCATCCGCGCCCAGCGCGTAGAAGCCCTCGGTGGAGATCACTGGCGAGTAAAGCTTCTCGACACTCGCAGCAGTAAGCACGCTCCGGCCGGGCGGATGACCGAATCCGCCCTCCATTCCCGCTGCCCAAAAACGTCCCAGATCTTCCGCGGTCGAGTACAGTCCTCCATGCCCGCGCACAACGTACGGTTGGGCGGAGACCGGCGCACCGGACAGATCATATTGCATCGCAAGCTCCGCGGCGAGCGTATCGCTCCAGGCAAACGTCGAGCGCCGCATCCTGAGAGGCTCCAGCACCTCCCGCGTAAGGAAGGATTCATAATCCTCTTCCGCACTGTCCTCAAGTAACTGCTCGAGCAGCGCAAAGCCCGGATTCGAGTAGGTGAAGCCCGTGCCAGGCTCCGCTTCCGGGGCAGCCGGTGGTACGCCATTCCAGCCGTTGAGGAGTTCGCGGAGCGACGGGCTGTCCTCATCTTGGGTATCATCAGGGTAGAAGCCAGCGGGTAGGCCAGCGCTGTGGCTCAGCACGCGCCGGATCGTGATCTCTGCGTGGTCGAATTCGGTCGCTGGCATCCTCCAGGAGTTTAGATGCTCATCCACCGGGTCATCCAGATCTGCGATTCCTTTTTCAACAAGACGCACAATTGCCCAGGCTGTTAGCGATTTGGTGATAGACTCCGCCCGGACCGGCGTGTGCTCCGTCATCGGACGGCCTTCCGTGCGGTCGGCATAGCCGTAAGCGCCCGTCCAGGACAGGCGACCGTCGTTCACCAGCGCGATCGCCACGCCAGGGATGCCATACCGATCCATCAGTGAAGGAATTATTTCGCCAAGCTCAGCCTCGGGGTCCTCTCCGGCGATCGCTGGATTGATCGAGCAAAAGGATATGCTGGCGAGCAAGCCAATGATCAAAAGGCGCATGATGGTCTCCAGGGTGTGTTCGAAAGATCAGAAGGGCTGGAGGGCCGTCAGATAGAACGCCGCGCCTTCTCGCCCGACGGCATAATCGAACCGGATATGCACGCCCTGCTCGTTAAGGCGATAGCGAATGCCGGCCCCGACGGCACGCTCGATACCGTCGGCTGCCCAGCTGTTGACTCGTTGCGCAACGCTGCCGACACTTCCAAACACGGCCCCTGCGAAGCGCCAAGCGATCGGGAAACGCCACTCGGCCTGCGCGGTGAGCATCACGTTATCGCGATAGCGCCCCTCGCGGTAGCCGCGCATGCGCTCCATGCCGCCGATCCGGGGGAGCAACGAAAACGGCACCCTGCCGGACACCACGTCGGCGTAGCCCTGGAGCGCAAGTACCTGGCCCGGTCTGAGCGCGAGGTATCGCCGGACGTCAACAACCGCACGGGTGAAGTGGGCATCCCTTCCAAGCAGCCCCGGATGCACCTTGGCATAGGCCTCAATGAGCGTGCCCTCGCGAGCAAAAAACACGCGGTCGCGGGAATCATAGATGCTTACGAGACCGATCCCCACAGCCGTACTTCCGTCTCGCCCTGTGATCGGCAGTGTGTCGAGTAGACCAGTGTCTTCCACCTCCGTGACGGCCTCGTACCAGAACCGACCGCGAAATCCGATGCGGAAGTTTTCTGCCACGCGACGCTCGGCCTGCACGATAGCATCGGCAAATCGACTGGTGAAGTCTTCTTCCATCTCCTCTGAAGCATCCCGCCCGATACCGTAGAACACGTCGGGGAACTGCTGCAGGCTCACATCGGCTTCCACGCGGTGGCGATCCGCGTGCGCGTAGACCTCGGCGTTTAGGTTAAGCATGTACTGCCCGCGCAGGGTTACGAGAACATCTCCCTGCACGCTGGACGGACGGCTCGTCGCCGACTCGCGGAAAAAGCCACCGGCCAATCCGCCCCCGAAGCTAATTTCCGGGGCATACGTGATCGCAGGAAACGCGTACCAGCTGCCGGATCCACTTTCCGTGGTGTCAGAAGACGTTTGCGCATGCAGCAGACCGGGACACGAAAGTGAGAGGCACAGGACGGCTGTGATACAAAACGCCTTCAGACAGCACCTCAGAGATGCCGGCATTGTAAACGCGCAGTCCATATCGGTACCTCGCTGAGCTTATGCTGGCGCTACGATTTGGCGGTGTCTAAAAATATCAGAAGTTGTACCCGAGCTCCAGCCCCACGCGCGGCGCGCCTCCGCTGGTGGGGGCCTGCAGCACCACCTCAAGGGGGCCGATGACGGAGGTGTGCCCAAGGCCAAGCCGGAGCGCATGCGCGAACGCTTCTTCGTGTGGCGACCAGTGCCACTCGTCGCTCAGCCGGGCCACCTCCCATCCGGCGCTCACAAACACGGCTTCGAACGGCTCCGTGCGGAGCGCGATGCCGCCCAGCTGAATGTGGTTGCCCTGCAGCGCGTACGGCCGGGCGCCCGCGAAGGCGAACCGGCGGCTGTCCACAAAGGCCCGCTCCTGAAGTCCACCGGCGAAGAAGCGGTAATGCTGTGGCGGCGTGCCGGTGGTTGCACCGAGGCCGGCATGCGCCCGCACCACGACGCCGTTCTGCACCGGCAGATACCCCTGCCAGTCGAGCATAGCCATGCCAAACGGTTCCTTCGCACCCAGCCACGTGGCGGTCCAGGTGGTGCTCACCTGCATTCGCTGACCCGACCTGGGAAAGGCGTGCCGGTCGGTCGATTCGAGCCAGATCGGAAACTGCAGCATCGCGAAGAGATCCTGACGCGCCGCCCCAGTGGGCGTTGTCAGGTCACCTTGTACCTCAAAGTTCTCCGTTCGTACGCCCGGTCCGGCCATCGCCGCATGGCCGAAGCGCCGCACGAAGTAAACCCCCACCGAGTTGGACCGGACGGCGTTGCGCTGCGCGCGTGTCTCGCCCACGCCGCTCAGTGGAAACTCCTGCGTCACAACATCGACGGCCATGTAGAAGGGCGAAAACAGCTTGAACGGCGTGGCATAGCGCGCTTCCAGCCGCGTGGCGTCGCCGAGGCGTGCGTTGAGCGTCAGCGCATCTCCAGCAGCGCGGAGGCGGCGGCTCGTCACTTCCACCAGCACCCCGGCCCGGTTCTCCGAATCATAGCGCAACCCGAACCCGAGCGCACTCCCGCGTCGCTCGATTACGTCGATGTGTAGAATGTAGGCTTCAGAACGGCCGGTGCTCTCTGCATGCCTATCAGCAAGGGCCGGCCCACCCGTGCGCTCCAGCCGGTAGCGCGCGGAATCAAACAGGCCCGTACCGTAGATCCTGTCCATCCCGGCTGCCAGCATCTCCGCATCCATCGTGAGGTCATCCGTGGAAGCACCAAGCAGCAGGCGCTCCAGGATAAGCGGCTTCAGCACCGGATCGGCCCCGTGGATCTCAATCTCCGAGATACTGAGACCTGCTGTCGCCCCACGCTCCAGCCTCGGGGGAGAGCGCGGAGATTGCCGTTGGCCGGCAATCGCTCGTAGGGCCTCCTCATGGCCGCGCGCTGCCATTGTACCCTGAGCCATCAAAGGCACATACTGCTGGAAGTCCATCGAGCTAAACGCATCCACATCCACTTGTATGTGCAGATCAGCCTGCTCGGCCTGCCGCCTCACTTCTGGTTTGATGTAGAAATTCACCGTCTGCTCGAGCACGTCGATAAACGTCCGAAGGCTGTCACGCGGCTGGAGCTCAGTCGAAAATCCCACGCTGATTACGATGTCGGCGCCCATCCCGTACGCTTCCTCGACGGGCAGATTGCGGACCGTGCCCCCATCGACCAGCCAGCGGCCGTCGAACTCAGCTGGAGTAAACACCGAGGGGATGGACATGCTTGCGCGGAGGGCATAGGCGAGATTTCCGCGTGTCAGCAAGACCGGCTCACCGGTCTGCAGGTCGGCAGCCATCGCGGCGAAGGGGATCTGTAGATCGCGAAAATCGGAAACACCCTGCACACCATGCGTGAGCTGCGCAAGGGCGGACTGGATGTGTTGCCCGTTGATAAGCCCTTCTGGCAGCCCCACCTGCCGGCCTTCGAGTGGCAGGGTGAGGGTGCGCGGCTGGGCAAGGAAGCGTTCCTCCGCGGCCTGATGCCGTCGCTCGGCGACGTTGCTAAACATGCGATCCCAGTCGAGCGACGCGGCTACCTCCTCCAGCGCTGCCGCATCGTATCCGGCGGCGTACAATCCGCCGATGATCGCCCCCATGCTCGTCCCGGTGATCAGATCCGGCACGAGGTCCAGTTCCTCCAGCACCTTCAGCACACCCACGTGTGAGAGTCCTTTCGCGCTCCCGCCGCTAAGCGCAAGGCCGATCACCGGGTCGCGCACATCCGTTGAATCTCCCGGCTGAGCGTTCGCCGGCAATGATACCATCAGAAAGGCCAGCAACATGGCCATCAGAGGCTTCAGTGCGCATATGTGGTGGCGGGACGTCATAGCGGTGAGCGGTTAAAAGTAGTATTGCAGCGTGGCAAAATAGATGGTGCCGCGTCCTCCAAACTCGCTCTGCTCGGAGCCGACGAGCAGGTAAGCAGCCAGCTGCAGATCGAGGTCCTGTGCTACGGAATACCGCAACGCGGGTCCCAGCAGAGCGCTCTGGTCGTTCGCGTTAAAGAGCGTGTAGAAGGACCCTTCCAGAAGCGGCGTGATCGGGTGCGAAGCCAATCCGGCCACGTAGTGACGACCCAGGCTGAAGGCTTCGCCATCGAGCAGGAGTTGGGGCTCATAGTCTTCGGGCGAGGTAGCGCCGAGGCCGTTCAGGTAGAGCTCCACCATGGTGCGCGTCCCGCCGCTCCACATGTGGTCGGCGTTGAGGATGGCCCTGAGGTAGTTCGACCGGTCGTCACGGAAGGTGTAGGCCGCCTCGCCGCTGATGCCCGCCCCGCGCCACGTGGCGGCAAAGTCGCCGCCCACGATGGTGCGCCCGCGGAAGCGCCCGCCCATCAGCGCCACATCGGTGCCGCGCACGAACGTCGACGCCTGGGCGCCGAGGCTTGCCGCGGTGCCGGTCCAGCCCGGCGCAAACGCAAGTTCGATGTTCGAATACACGCCGCGGGGGACGGAGACGTGTACGGCATCGACGCCACGCTCCTCGGCGCGCTCTATCTGTGTGGGATCGACGGGGTTGAGCACATCGGTGGGATTCCAGATGGAGCCCGTGCCCCAGTGGATGCGCTGCCGACCCATACGCAGCCGCACGGCGTCAAAGTCGGCGGTGGCGTAGAGGCGGTGGAAGCGCTGTTGCAGGTCGTGGTTGCGCCCGTCGGAGAGGCGCCAGTCGAGGTCGGCGAAGGTGGGCCGTTCCAGCTCCTGGCTGAGCTGGTAGGCGGGCGAGGAGGCGTAGCTGCCCAGCAGCACTTCCGTGTCGAAGTCGGCCTGTGCGCTGAAACAGCCCGCGGCATCGACGCGTCCCTGCAGGCGCAGGCGCGAGAGGTTGATCCAGTAGCGCTCGTCGACAGCTACCTCACCGAGCGGCGCGCCTGCGTTAACGGTGAGGTGTTTCCCGTACCCGCCGACTTCAGTGCGCAGGGGCTGGGCCTCGGCAGGCATAGCGGTTGCGGCCAGTACGGCCAGCATCACCAAAATAAAGCCCGTGGGCCGCACTCCGCTGAATGCGGCCGCTCGCAAATGGTATGAGCGTCGGTCAGGCATGGGAGACGGTGGCTTCGTCGCGCACCTCATCGTTTTCAATTCGGCCGTCGCGCATCTGGATGAAGCGCCGGGCCCGGTCCATCACCATCGGGTCGTGGGTGGCGAACAGGAAGGTGATGCCCGTGCGCTCGTTCAGCTCCGCCATCATATCCATCAGGCGCCCGCCGGTGGTGGAGTCGAGGTTGGCGGTAGGCTCGTCGGCCAGCACGAGGTCGGGCCGCGCGACCAGCGCTCGCGCAATGGCCACGCGCTGCTGCTGCCCGCCCGACAGCTCGTCCGGGCGGCGATGCATCTGATCCTCGGTGAACCCCATGCCCGTGAGCTCCTCGCGGACCCGTTCGCGCCGCTCCTCCTTTGACACGCCCTGCATCAGCAGCTCAAACTCGGCATTTTCTACGGCTGATAACACCGGGATCAGGTTGAAAGCCTGAAACACAAATCCGATGTGGTAGAGGCGGAAATCGGCCAGGGCGTTGCGCGAGAGCTCGCCGAGGTCCTGACCGGCAACCGTCACGCGACCTTCGGTGGGTTTGTCGAGCCCACCCATCATGTTGAGCAACGTACTCTTTCCCGAGCCGGAAGGACCGGCGACCGCCGCAAAATCGCCCTTTTTGAGGGACAGCGTCACATCGTCCAGCGCGCGGACCGGCACGCGGGTGTCCTGTCCATAGATTTTCGAGACGCCGTTGAGGCGGACAATGGCTTCGGAGGCAGTCATAGGATCAGAACGGTTAGGGAGGAGGACATCAGGTGTGGCGGAGGGCTTCCACGATTTCAAATTGAGCAGCCTTGCGTGCCGGATACAGGATGGCGAGGAATACGATGACGATGATGCCAATAAGCCCCAGCAGCAGATCGCCCATATCGATGCGCGGGTAGAGGACGCTGCCCACCCCGAAGTCGCCCAGCCCTTCGGCAAACATGGCAAGGTCCATCCCTCCACTGAAGTAGGCTACAAGGCCGACCGATAGTGCTCCACCGATGGCCAGGCCGATCGACACGATAAAGCTGGCCTCGAGGTAGAGCATCCGCTTGATCTGGCCGGGGCGGACCCCGTTGGCCATCATCACGCCCAGCTCGCGCATCCGCTCGAAGATGACCATCAGGAAGGAGTTGACAAGAGAAAGCGCGACGGCCGTGAAGAGGATAATCAGCAAGACGACGGAGAAGACGTCGACCACCTCGTACATGGCGCTGAGAAAGCCCATCCGCTGCTGCCACGTCAGGATTTCGAGGTTGGCGGTGGCGATGCCGGCTTCCTCAAGAGCTGCCGTGATCGAAGCCACGGCAGCATCGAGTGCGTCCTCGTCGTCGGCAAAAATGGCGAAGGAGGTAACCTCCGTGTCATAGGCTGCCAGCTGCCGCGCGTCGTCGTGGTGGACGAACACGCGGCGATCATCCACGGCCGACTGGCCTGTACGGAAGAGGCCGCCAATCCGGAAGGCGGCCGACTGGATCTCGTTGGTGCGGTCGGCTGCCATGAGCACGAGACGCTGCCCGACCTCGAGGCTGAGCTGATCGGCCAGCTTTGTGCTGATCAGCACGCGCCCCTCGGCCGTGCCGCCGAGCATCTCCCCTTCCACGAGTGACTGACGAAGATGCGCGGTGCCGACGGGCGCATCCGGGTCGACGCCCGTTATCATCACGCCAAGCGAGCGCCGGGCGCTGGTGGCCATGCCATCGACCTGTACCAGTGACTCATGCGCGATGCCGGGCACGCCCTGCAGGGCGGCGGCAATCGGAGCAGGGTCATCGATGGCCCGCCGGACGTTCGGATTCTCGTGATAGCCGTCGGCGGCGATCTGCACGTGGCCGCCATCGAACCGGACGGCGTTGTCCAGCATCTGATCTTCGAAGCTGGTGACGATCGACATCCCGCCGAGGAAGGCGAAGAAGCCCGCGGCCACCGCGGTGATCAGCACCCACGAGCGGCGTTTGTTACGCCAGATATTGCGCCATGCGATGCGAGTAATCATGGTCAGGTGGCCCGGAGAGCGTCCATGGGGGTTTGTCGAACCGTGCGAATGAGGGGGTAGAGCAGCGCCGGCAGCGCGATGACGGCGATCGCGGCGAGCGGCAGCCAAAAGACGATCGGACGGAAGGACACGGTAATGGCCTCTATCATGAAGCCGTACCCGTGCATGGCCTCGGCAAGCTCCCCCCCGATTGGGATAGGATACTGATGCATGAGGGCCAGCACACCGGCGCCCAGCACGAGGCCCAGACTGAGCGCCATCGTCAGCTTCAGGAACCACTCGGTGACCACCAACCCGCCCAGCGCGCCGGGGCGCATCCCGAGCGACTGCAGCAGGCCGAACTCGCGCGTGCGCTCCAGCACGCTCATCATCGTGGTGTTGAAAATCTCAAACCCGACCAGCACGAGGATGAAGGCCATGATGATGTAGTTGCGGATCGTGCTCAGGTCCACCATCTGCACAAGCTCCTGCATAAAGGTGGGCCAGCCCTGCGCTTCGAGCCCGGCGTCAGCCGGGAGCAGGCCCGCATTGAGACGGTCGGCCACGTCGGTAGCGCGGTGCACATCCGGCAGGCGCGCGATGATGTGCGTCAGGCGCCCCTCCATGAAGAAGAGCTCCTGCGCGGCCGGCAGCGTCATTACCACGAGGTTGCGGTCGACCTCCGCTTGTCCGGTCGAGAGCAAGCCGCGGATGGAATACAGCTCCGCTGCCATCTCGCCGCGGTACCCCTGCGAGAGCACGGCCAGTGTGTCGCCCACGCCGACCTCAAGGTTGCGCGCCAGCAAACGACCCACCAGCATGCCGCCTGAATCTTCAGCGGTTAGCGGTTCGCCGGCGCCTACTGCACTTAAGAAATGGGTGACCTCCGCCTCGCGGTCGGGGTCGACGCCTACTACCATGCCGCCCGCGCTCGCGTCATCCGCGCTGATCAGCCCGAAGCTGGTGAGACGGGGCGTAAAAACCGTGCCGCCTGGCAGTTCGCCAAACACCGCCTCCCAGTCCGCAACATCTGCGGAGAACGAATTGGCCAGCGTGGGGTCGTCCTCGTAGCCCTTCGCCGTCACCTGCAGGTCGCCGGTAAACTGCCGGGTCCCCAACGTGATGACTTCGTTCAGGGTACCATGGACGACGCCGCTGAACGTGATCACAATCACGAGCGACAGCGCGATACCGCTCACCGAGATAAGCGTCCGGCGCCGGTTGCGCCAGAGGTTGCGCCACGCCAGCCGAAGATAGAAATCCATAGGACCCTCCATGCATCGGGTTCAGGTGGGAAGGATGACGTTGCACCTTAGCGGCTGCGCTCCAGATTGCGGCGTGTGAAGATGGACGCGTCAATGTCGATGTTGAACTGCATGTCGACCAACTCCAGACGCGTCTTTTCGCCCGGGTTATCCGGCTCGGTGACCTCCATCACCTGCGGAATCGTGCGGCCGCCCATCTCCCCCACCTCGTCAAAGCGCATGATGCGCACCTTATCGCCGCGCTCATCAAAGTACTCAGCGCGTAGCGGGATGAAGGTGTCCACGGCCACAAAGTAGTGCAGCTTTTCCCAGGCCACCGCCGCATCAGGCCGGGCGGTGAGCTCTACATGAAAGGCCTCAGTGCCGTTGACCTCTGTACGCCCGAGGAGCTCCTGCTCGTAATCCTCTACCAAACTGGAGGCCTGCGCGAGGTCGTCGTTGGTGAAGTTGGAGCCCATCCACGACTGCATCATCATGGACGGCGGGATGCGCACTGTGCGGTCGATCCGCGGCACGTGGTTCCACATCTCGGTGCCGAGCTTCAGGTAGGTCACCCCGCGGTCGCGGGAGGGTTCGAGGATGCGGATGAACGTCTTGTCGTTACCTTCGGCCCAGAAATCGAACGTCATTTCGCGCTCGTAGTCGGGCGTGATCACCTTCATCCGGTACGTGCCCTGCTGGCTGTCGCCCCGCATCAGCTCCTCGGCGTTCTGGACGATGGTTTCGGCGCTGGGCTCATCATCGGTCGCGTGCGCCGTGGCTGTGGTGCCCACGAAGGGCATCAGGAGCACCGCACATACCAGAAGGGACAGAGAAGGCAGTCGTTGCGTCATGGAGAGAACCTCCGCTACCGCGGCGGTGCGCCGACAGCATATGTTTGGGAGGATAGGGAGGTGCGAACGGTACGTCCATAGTCGCAATTGCAGCGAATCAGTGCTGCGAGTGCCTCTTGCAGAAAAGCTGTACGGGCGCCTCCCAGCGGTAGCGTGGGTACAGCCCGTACACGAGCACATCGGCGGTGTGCGCCTGATGCGTCAGGCTGACCGCCCGCGCGTCAGCAACTGTTTTCTAAACGTTCGCCTTCTTGAGCTCGTCCTTCAGCGCCGGAAGATTGTTGTGCCGCTTACGGAGTTCGGAGATATACGACACCCAGTCGTCGCTTTTGCCATTCTTTCGGTGGTAGTCACGGAGTTGCACGAGCTCTTGAGCGGCGTATTTGTAGTTCGGGCGTCCTCGACGCCGGATAGCACGCTCGATAATGTTCTTTTTGAGCGTTATCGATATGTGCGGGTGTGTCTCCGCTGCAGCTTCGGCTACGTCTTCGATGAGGGGCTCCGGAGAGACGTGATACGAGCCTCTCCGTGTTTTGAGCAGCCTGTTTAGCGTCTCGAAAGCGGCCCGCACGTGCCCATCGTGCAGATGCATACGGGTAAGGGTTCGCACGTCATTCTCCTGCTCGACCTCATCCATAAGTGCTGACCGCACGTTTTCCTCTATTCCGAGGGTGGACGCGAGTTGTAGCGCGCGGGCGTACCGGTCTACTGAGGGCCTGGAAGTAAAGAGCGCACGTTGCCAGCGCAGGGCGTCCCGGTAGTGTTCCCGGCGCTCGTAGTAATGCACGATCCACTCGTGGATTCGCGTGTCCGTTGCCCCCTTCCCTGCATCCAGCACAAGCGGCAGGATGGCATCGGCGCGCTCGTGCGATTCGAAGACGCGGGCCAGGTTCAGAAGGTAGTATCCGGTGATATCCCGGCAGATCTCGACCGCCTCATCGGTGCGCCCCACGGAAAGGAGCCGATCTACCGCGGCTTCTCTCCGATCAGTCGCAAGGCATTGCTGCACGAAAGCGTCGTCATCGAGCGTGTCGCCTGCAAGGTCAAGGATCACCGCTCCGAAGCTTCGGCGTTTGTAATTGCTTCCTGGTTCGTCGCTGAATGTTACCTGCGACAGTGCTTCCTCGACCCATTCGATAACGCGTTGACGCTCTCCCGGAGAGGTCTGCTCAACAAGAATATCCCTTGCTTTATCGCCCATACCGTAGCCTCCCAGCAGTACATCCTCCCGAAAGGCGATGAAGAGGCTTCGCAGCAGCCGGAGGCGGAGGTTCGTATCGCGCAGATGCATGAGTGCCTCACCGACGATCTGGACGGCCTGCACCACGAAATAAATGAGGTTGCCCTCTCGGTCATACAGGGTGTCGTACCGAACGGAAACCTCCTCCGCCAGCAGGGCGGCGATCTGGCCGGCGTCCCGCCACTGGTCGGTGCGGGCCTGCGTTTCGGCCAGATGGAGATAGTTATCAAGTTGCCGGAGAAGGCCATGGCCGCCGTCCCGCGGCTGCAGATGGGGCCCGAGTCGCTCAAGTACAGAAGTAATCTGTCTACGATACTGCACCGGATCAAACGCTTCCTGCCGGGCGAGGGCGTTGAGCTTGAGTATCGATTTTAACTGGGGTTCGGCATCGATTAACTGTTCAACCAGTGCGATTAACTCGCTGCGGCTTAGCCCATTGAGCATTTCCTCAACGGCCCGGGTCTCGGAAAAACTCTGCGGCTCCCGAAGCCACGTGAGCACCAGAGCCGCCACGTGCTTGCAGTCTCCGTTGTACCCCACGGGGCACGTGCATGCGGCGTCAAGAAGGCCGCCCTCGCCAAGCCTGACGGATGTCTTATACGGATCGGGCAGCGTACCGTAGACGTCAGCGGTGAGGAGGTCTCTTTTCTGCGTTCGATCTGCGAGTTGCGGCGAGCAGACGTAGGCTGACGCCCGGCGAAACGCTGCCGGGCCTACCCAGGCTTCAATAGTTTCGGCGTCAATATGCGAGGCGTCCATGGAGTATTGGGCTACCAAGGGGGAGCTTTCGCTGAGGGTTTGCTTTGGTTCGCCCGGGACCGGTGAACGTGCCGGCTCCGTGCGATGCTGAGCATCTCCGCTACTGTTGCGAAGATACCAAACGCGGGGATTAGAATAAACGGGAGTAATGCATGGTAACAACGTCAAATTAACCGGTCCCATGTGCCAGCGGGCGTTTACTGCAAATCACCTCTGGCTGACTACCAGTGTGCGGGACCCCAAAGAACTCACGGTAGTGTTATAACACATGTTACACCGGAACATGTGCGGAATTTGTATTATGGCTGAGACGCTGAAAGTCAGAAAAATAGGAAATTCGCTTGGCGTCATTCTGCCAAAGCAGACGCTTGACGCCCTGAATGTCGGCGAGGACGATGAGTTGTTCATCATCCAGACGCCCGATGGGATCCGCCTTACGCCCTACGACCCGGCGTTTGCGGAGACGGTGGAGGACGCCCGGGCGTTCATGGATTCGCACCGGAACGCCTTCAAAAAGCTGGCGGAATGAGACATGGCTGATCCGCGATGGCTCTCAAAGAAGCTGGTGCAGGTGCTTCATGCCGAGTCGCTCAGTCGGTTTGGCGGCGCCCCCGGCGTGCGGGATGAAGGGCTCCTCGAAAGCGCACTCGATCGACCGCGCAACCTGCTGAGCTACGGCGACGACCCGTCACTCTTTGATCTCGCCGCGGCCTACACCGAGGGATTGCTCAAGAACCATCCCTTTGTGGATGGCAACAAGCGCGCGGGCCTGCTGGCCGCAAGGGCCTTTCTTTTTCAGAACGGATACCGCCTGCACCCCCCGGAGGCCGAGACGGTGCACATAATTGAAGGTGTGGCCGCCGGAGAGATCAAGGCCGAGGAATTGTCCAACTGGCTGAAGGCCAACAGCACAACACGATGATCGATTGATTCCTCACCTCAGGTGCTGCCTCACCGAGACCACCTCGGCTACAATAAGCTGAATGTGGCACAGCGTGCCACGCTGGCTACACCCTTCCCCCGAAGTCATCCTCGACTCGATCGAGGATCCATCCAAAAGGGGCGGCGCTTGGCCACGGGCGTACCGAAGCTTGGCGTAGGGGTCACCACTCAAAACGTCGTTCGACGCTGCGAACGTCCAAAAAGGTTATCTTTCTGCCCACAACAGTGCCGTGATTCTAAACAAGTGCCTTGTGCCAGCACCGTATGGATTACTTCGTTAGTCGCACCCCAAGAGTACCTCCTCCCACTGGTCGGGGCGCTGCGCTCTATTCTCGATCAAGTAGAGGATGACTGGTTTGGTAGGACGCAGGCATACGCTCAGGGTGGAGTCGTTGGACCGTCTGGGTAGTGTCAGTTCGCACGTGCAAGGCCTGTAGAGATCACCCAAGCTCACGCAGGGCCTTCCGGTAGTCGCTGGCACCTTCCTCGTACAGGGTCATCGCCTCCTCAAGGTCTGGATCGAACAGCGTGATGAGAAGCCCGCGCTCGGTCTCGACAATATGCACACGGTCGCCCACAGATAGGTTGTAGCGCTGCAGCATCTTCCCCGGGATGATAAGCCCAGCGGAATTTCCGAACTGGCGAATGGTTGTCTCCTTCTTCATTGACTCCATACGAATGTTCGTATTACGGGCGTAAGAACGCGGATCGGACTCCGCCCGTTTCTCGAATGGTCACCTACCATTTTATGCATCTTTTCACTACCCTACACCAGTGAAAGGTCGCGAAAGAAACCACCGCTTGCCCGAAAATCGGATGACACTCAAACATCTTTTTCTTGCCCTGTTGCTCGGATGGCTCGTTTCTCCGGCGGTGGCCCAAACCCCTGACCCGGAATATCCGCCTCTTCTTCGTTTCGCGGAGCGGACAGCAGTGGAGGAAGGATTCCCAGCCCTGCGCACTACCGACCTACCCGAGGATGACATCGAAATCAGGTTGTGGTCGGGCTTTGGTTTATTTGGAACTGCAGGCCATGTTATTCGGCGAAGAGAAGGTACGTGGACTGCCCTTTTGGTAGACGGAAGGTCGTGGGAGGGCCCAGAAAAAGAGGCGCACGAGGTTATTGTGGTCGACAGGCAGGTGGCCGATGACTGGGACGAGCGTTTCGATGCGCTGATAGAGATGGGCATGCTGGATCTACCGGCCGATCCAGATCCAGATCGGCTATTTTTAGACGGGTTTCACTATGTACTGGAAGTTCGTATAGGTTCGTTTTACACAGCTGCCGGAGCACCACGGTGGGAAGATTCCGAATTGGAGGCGGATCGGCTGATGCTGGAGGTGGTGAGGAAGATTATGGATGGCATTTCATATGCGGGGTAAGGAGTACATGCCGTCCGTTCGCGTTCTGGGATGACCGCGAACGATGCTACCGCCCACAGTTGACTCCCCGCCCCGCGCACCCGTTCTTGGTAGGGCCGCCTGAGTCTCACGCTTCCCCGCTTTCCGATGCTTCGCACCTGCTCGATCGCCGTTCTCGTTCTTCTGCTCACACTGCCGGCCGCGCTGGCGCAGGAGCAGCCCTTCGACCGGATGGATGTGTTTGATCTGGAGTGGGTGCAGGATCCGCAGATCGCGCCGGATGGCGACCACGTGGTGTACGTGCGCCGCGGCATGGACATCATGAAGGACCGGCGGACGTCGGCGCTGTGGCTGATGCGGGCCGACGGCACCGACCACCGGAAGCTGACCAGCCGGGAGGTGGATGAGTCGAGCCCCCGGTGGTCGCCCGATGGCACGCGCATCGCGTTCACGAGCACCACCGAGGACGAGGGCTCGGAGATCTTCGTGCACTGGGTGGCGGAGGGTACGACCGCCCGCGTGACGCAGCTCGAAAAATCGCCGAGCGGCCTGACCTGGTCGCCCGACGGTGAGCGGCTGGCCTTCTCCATGCTCGTGCCCGAGCCGGAGCTGCAGCTGGTATCGCCACCGAAGGCACCGGAGGGCGCCGAGTGGGCCGATCCGCCGCGGGTGGAGACGCGCCTCAACCACGAGCTCGACGGTGTTGGGGTGCTGGAGTACGGCTTCGATCATCTGTTCGTGGTCTCAGCCGATGGCGGGGCAGCCCGGCAGGTCACCTCCGGCGACTTCCATCACAGCAGTCGCCCTGAGTGGACGCCTGATGGGGAGCAGCTCATCTTCTCCGCCAATCGCAACGAGGACTGGGCGCACGAATTCCGTAATACGGAGCTGTATGCGGTGTCGGTGGAAGACCGCGGCATCACGCAGCTCACCGATCGCTTCGGCCCCAACCACACGCCGCGCGTTTCGCCCGATGGCGAGACGGTCGCCTACCTCGGTTACGAAGACCAGATCCAGACCTACCAGGTCACGAACCTCCACCTGATGAACCCCGACGGCTCGAACGTCCGCACGCTCACGGCCGACTTCGACCGGTCCATCAACGACGTTGTGTGGGACGAGGACGGCACGGGCCTCTACGTGCAGTACGATGACGAAGGCAACAGTAAGCTCGGGCACGTGGCGCAGGACGGCACACTCACCGAGATAGCCCGCAACATGGGCGGTACGTCCATCGGGCGGCCCTACGGCGGGAGCGCGGACTTCTCCGTGTCGGACGGCGGCACCATCGCCCTCAACCAGACCACGCCGTTCTACCCTGCCGAGCTGGGGATCACCACGCGCGGACAGGGCGAGGTGGAGCTTATCACGGACCTGAACGGGGACCTGCTCGGGCGGCGCGACCTTGGGATGGTAGAGGAGATCCGGTACGAATCGACCGAGGACGGACTTGACATCCACGGCTGGGTGGTGAAGCCACCGAATTACGACGCGGAGCGGGAGTTTCCGCTACTGGTGGAGATCCACGGCGGGCCCATCACCAACTACGGCGACCGCTTTGCGCCCGAGGTGCTGCTCTACGCCGCGGCGGGCTACGTCGTCTTCTACCCGAACTTCCGGGGCAGCACGAGTTATGGCGAGGACTTTGGCAACGAGCTGTATCACGACTTCTCGGGCGGCGAGTATCAGGACATCATCGACGGCGTTGACCGGCTGGTGGCTGACGGTATCGTGTCGGAGGATAGCCTCTACGTGACGGGCGGCAGCGCGGGCGGCACGTCCACCGCGTGGATCGTGGGGCAGACCGATCGTTTTCAGGCGGCCGCGGTGCAGAAGCCGGTTATGAACTGGATCAGCAAGACGCTGGCCGCCGACAACTGGTACGCCTACGCGGATTACCGCTATCCGGGCTGGACGTGGGAGAACCCGATGGATTACTGGGAAGTCTCGCCCATCTCGCTGGTCGAAAACGTGGAAACGCCCACGCTGGTGATCCTGGGCGCCGAAGACCTGCGCACACCCACGTGGGAGGCCAAGCAGCTCTATCATGCCCTCAAGCAGCGCCGGGTCGACACCGCCTACGTGGAGCTCCCCGGCTCCTACCACAACATGGCCGAACGCCCGAGCCAGCTCATCAGCAAGGTGGACCACATCCTCGCGTGGTTCGAGCGGTATCGGTGAGGGGAAGCGCCACCCTTCCCTACCCGGGTCATGCTGAGCGCAAGCGAAGCATCTCTTGAGGTGCGCTACCGTGCTTGCACTGAACGGCATACGCTGGACCGTCTTGGTCCAAGAACACTGCTCAATGGTCAACCGGTGCCACCATGGAGCCGACACGGCTTCGGAAGTGCGTCGCGCCCGGGACGGACGTGACGAGACAGATGCTTCACTTACTGCGCTCGTTCAGCATGAGGCACGGGCGAGAGCGTTCTGCCGCCTTGGTGCGCGCGGTTCGAACCCCAATTCCACAGAAACAAAGCCATCATCGACGTGCCCAATACGTATCAGACTTTGTAATACACGCCGAAAGGAATGCATACGTCAACCGTCACAAAGAAAGGCCAGATTGTGATACCGGCTCCTTTACGTCGGAAGCTGGGATTTGAGCAGGGGGTCCAGGTGGTCGTCACCGGCGATCCCGAGTTCGCGTGCGTGGCGGATACGGTTTCGATCGAATGACTTGGTGGTGCGGGCGGTGAGGTGTTCGTTGGGGATACCAGACCGTTCGTCCCCACCTACGCCGTGCGCAACGGCGACGAGCAAGCGACCGGGGAAGACGGCTACGCCCGTGTGCTCTTCAGCACACCTCCAGCGCCAGAGCCGGGAGATCCGAGATGATGCCATCCACTCCGCGGGCGACCAGCCGCGCCATGGCGTCCGGGTCGTTGACCGTCCACACCTCTATGTGGAGCCCGCAGGCGTGGGCCGCCCGGATAAAGCGGGGGGTGGTGAGGGAAATCCCTTTATACGTCGGCGGTATTTGCAGGAGCGCCCCTGGCGGCGCATACCAGCGATGTAACCCTAAGAGATGCAGGCCATAGAGCCGGGCCACCTCCGCACGGGCCAGGCTCGTGCACACGCTTGGCTCCATCGCGCGGAAACGCTGCAGCAGGTCGGCGCTATCGGAGGCCACCACCAGGGCTTCCCGGCGACTCGTCTGGCGGATAACCTGCGCGACGGCCTCGGCGATGGCCCCGCCGCTTTCCGGCTTTAGTTCGATGGTGAGGGGGACGTCCGGGTAGCGCCGGAATACCGCCTGCAACGTGGGGATGCGCGTGCCCGTGAACGGCCGCTGCCCGGCATCGTCTACAAACCAGGCGCCGGCATCGAGCTGTTGGAGCGCCTCCAGCGAGAGCGCCCGCACCCGGCCCGTGCCGTCGGTCGTGCGGTCGACGGTGCCATCGTGGATTACCACGGGGACCCCATCAGCGGAGAGTTGCACATCCAGCTCCAGCATGTGCGCCCCGGCTGCCAGCGCATAGTCGAAGGCGGGGAAGGTGTTTTCGGGCGCATACCGGCACGTGCCCCGGTGGCCCACTACGGTGAGGGTCGCCGTTGAAAGAAACGTCGGGCGAGGCAGCGAAGCGGAATGGGGTCGCGTCATGGCATCTGGGGGCCACGCAACGAGGAGTGGAGCCTAAAACGGGGCATCGGTGGACGGCAGCGGCGCAGGCCCGGCGCCGTAGTCGTCAGCATCGCCGTAGCCGTCGCCAGTGCCGGGCATCTCTTCGCCGTAGTGCTGCGTGAGGTTTTCAAAGCGCGCGTACTGATCCACGAAGGCCAGCGTCACGGTGCCAATAGGTCCGTTACGCTGCTTCCCGATGATGATCTCCGCAAGGCCATCGGTGGAGTTGCCGTGTTCGTCTACCGTGATGCCGTAGCGCTCGGCACGGTAGATGAAGGAGACGACGTCGGCGTCTTGCTCGATGGAGCCGGACTCGCGCAAGTCCGAGAGCTGCGGCCGCTTGTCGCCGCCGCGGTTTTCGACGGCGCGCGAGAGCTGCGAAAGGGCAATGACGGGGATGTCGA